>Ga0164294_10000130_pt1 | contig 67999 bp, 60 predicted proteins | sample GEODES005metaG_FD_111479 | JGI IMG/M metagenome (GOLD analysis project Ga0164294, IMG submission 111479) | Oligotrophic lake water microbial communities from Sparkling Lake, Wisconsin, USA - GEODES005 metaG | ecosystem: Environmental > Aquatic > Freshwater > Lake | place: USA: Sparkling Lake... | reverse complement strand
GCCCCACGCGCCGACGTCCGCACGTCCCCAGGTCCAAGACGGTCCATTCGAAATCCTCCACCAGAGGACCCGTTGAATCACCTCAAATCAAATACAGGAATCACTTCCGTGCATCCGGTAGCCTTCATGGGGAGGGTGGCCCGAAGGGCCGGGTGGGGAACGGAACGTCCCTGGCGATCAAGGGGTCAGGATCACCAGGACTTCCCCACCCTTCGGCCGCCTCGCGGCCTCGCCCTCCCCATGAAGGGGAGGGAAAGCCGGATCAGACCGGAGGGTGAGGCGTTACGGTCTGTCCGGAAGGTTCGCCGCCGTCCGTGCGATAATCACCCCTCCCGCTTCGACCGCCTCCGGAGGCTCCATGGCCCGCCCTGCCGCCCACGCGAAAAACCGACAACAGGCCGGTTTCGTCGTTACCGAAACCTGTGACGGCCCGGACTTCCGCGTTACCGAAACAAGTGACGACCCGGACAAGGCGCCCCCACTTTCTGCGTGGCGCCGGACCGCCGGGCATGCCATTGCGCCTGCGGGACCGAACCAAAGCCGCCATATCCGACCGATGGTGCGATAATTGGCCTTGCCGCTTCGAGCCCACCCTGGAGAGCCCATGATCCACCCGGCGCCACCCGACAAGAACCTGACGAAAGCCGTCCCGCAAACCGACACTTCTGACAGGCAGGACACCCCGCCTGGCGACAGGGGACGGCGACAGCCCGGCGCAGGCGCAGGTTCCCACCGCCACGGCGCGGCTGCCCGACCAGGCCCCAACACCCCGATTCTATTGCTGTTTTCGCGTCATGACCGGTCCGGCCGGCGCCAGGGCGACGGGGCTGCCGGGGACGGGCCGCCTGTCCTGGACCTCGCCCGGTCGCGCCGATTTCCGCTCACCGGAAAAATCCCGGCAGACCATTGCCCAGCAGGGCGAGGCCGGAGGCGGTCAGCAGGACCAGAACCAGCCGGCGGAAGGCCTGCTGGCTCAGGCCCACATAGAGCCGGGCGCCGATCAGGGACGGGATCAGCATGGCCGGAATGACAATGGCCAGCAGGGGCAGCATGGACCCCGTGACATGGCCGCCGATGACATAGATCGCCATGATCACGGCCAGGGTGGCCAGATTGAAGTTCTGGATAATGGAGCGCTGGGCGTCCTTGTCCATGTCCCGCAGGGTGCACCAGAGGGTCGGAACCGCGCCGGTAAATCCCCCGATGCCGCCCAGGACCCCGCCGGCCAGACCGACAATCCCGTCGGCCAGGCGGCTGTTGACGTCCAGCCTGGGCATCCGCGCCGCGAACAGCATCGCCGGACAGAAGATGATCAGCACCGCCCCCAGCAGGGTCTTGAAGACGTGGACCGGCAGATGGGGCAGCAGGGCGACGCCCACGGGGATGCCGACGATCCCGCCGGCCAGGAAGGGGGCCAGGGTCTTGAGGTCAAATCCCCTGCGCACCGTGATGGCTGACGCCACCTGTCCGGTCAGTCCCCCCGCCACGCAGAGCACCGCCGCCATGGCCGGATCCATGACCCACGCCCAGAGGCTCATGGCCACCAGGCCAAAGGCGAAACCCGACAGCCCCTGGACAAACCCGGCGATCACCGCCCCGACCAGAACCAGGAGATAGAGCTGCATGTCCATGGCGCGGCGCCGTCCAGAGGGGCTGAAGGCGTTGTCGCCCGGGGAGAGCGACCATAGGCCGACTCGTCGGTGACGCCAGACCGGGACGCCAGGCCCCGGAGCCTGGGCCTTCCTGCGCGGTCGCCTGTCCAGAGGCGCCTGGACCCCGCTGGGAACCGAACCGCCCCGCAGGCCTTAGGGCGACAGCATCGGAGCGACTGGCCATGAATGAATTTCCAGTGGATCAGCTGGTCTTCGGACCAGACGACGTCGATCTGGCGCGTTCGCCCCTGGCCGGTCATCTGGACCGGGACACCCATGTTCTGGGCGCCTTCAACCCCGGTCTCAGCCGCCTGGCCAATGGCAATCTGGTCCTGTTGGTCCGCATCGCCGAGGCCCTGAGCCAACCGGTCTTCGACGGCCATGTCCATACGATCCGCTGGCGGGACGGCGGCTATGGGCTGGACGCCTGGCCGCTGGAGGGCTTCGACAGCGCCGATCCCCGCCGGGTGCTGGTGGGGGACGGTCCCTGGACGGTCATGGCCCTGACCTCCCTCTCCTGGATCCTGCCGGTCGAGCTGTCGCCGGACGGCCTGACCGTCCTGGCGGTCCATTACGACAAGGCCATCGCGCCCCATGCCGATTTTCAGGCCCTGGGCATCGAGGACCCCCGGCTGTCCCGGGTGGCGGGCCGCTGGCTGATGACCAGCTGCTCGGTCAGTCCGCAGCGGCAGTCGACCACCCTCTATGCCTCGGACAATGGCCTCGATTTCACCTTTGTCGACATGATCCTGGATCACCAGAACAAGGACATGCTGATCTTCGAGGGGCTGATCGACGGGCAGTACTGGGCCCAGACCCGGCCCCTGGGCGAGCTCTATTTCGCCTATCCGCCGGGCAGCGAATGGCGCAGCGGCCCCTCGATCAACCTGGCCACCTCGCCCGACGCCCGCCACTGGAAACCCCATCTGCGGCCCGGCATCCGGCCCCGGACGGACGGCCAGGCCAGGGCCCGGATCGGCGGCGGCGCCCCGCCCATCCTGACCGAAGACGGCTGGCTGAGCCTGTGGCACGGGGTCGAGCCCAATGACGGGGTCGGGATCTACCGCACCTACTGGTCCCTGCTGGACCGGGACGATCCCTCGAGGATCCTGCGCACCGGCCGGGCGTCGCTGCTGGAACCGTCAGCCGCCCTGACGGCGCCCCTGGAAGACCGGCTCTATCTGCGCGACGTGGTCTTCACCACCGGCATCGTGGACGGCGGCGACCACTATGTCGTGGCTTCGGGCGAGGCCGACCTGGCCTGCCGCGTGACCCATGTTCCCAAGGCGCGGTTCCAGGCCCCGTTCGGCGAAGGGGCCTGAAAGTGGCGGCGCATCTTCGGCTATTTCATGGTCGGGATGACGAAGCTGGAATCCGCCAGGTCGCCTTCCGGCCAGCGGGCGGTGATGGTCTTGACCTTGGTCCAGAACTTCAGCCCCTCCATGCCGTGCTGGTTGGAGTCGCCAAAGGCGCTGCGCTTCCAGCCGCCGAAGGTGTGATAGGCCACCGGCACCGGGATCGGCACATTGATGCCGACCATGCCAACCTGGACGCGGCTGGCAAACTCCCGCGCGATCCGGCCGCTGCGGGTAAAGATGGCGACGCCATTGCCGTACTGGTGCCTGCTGGGCAGGTCGACCGCCTCCTCGAAGGTCTCGGCCCGCACGATCTGAAGCACAGGGCCGAAGATTTCCTCGTGATAGGTCTTCATGCCGGGCTTGACCCCGTCAAACAGGCTGGGGCCGATGAAGAAGCCCTTCTCGTAGCCCTGCAGGGAAAAGTCGCGGCCATCGACCACCAGCTCGGCGCCCTCGTCCTGGCCGATCTGGATATAGTCGGCGATCTTCTGGCGATGGGCGGCGCTGACCACCGGGCCATACTGGGCTTCCGGGTCGGCGCTGACCCCGACCTTCAGGGTCTGGATCTCGGCGACCATCCGCTCGCGCAGTTCGTCGGCCACCGCCTTGCCGACCGGCACCACCACCGGCAGGGCCATGCAGCGCTCGCCGGCCGAGCCGAAGGCCGCGCCGGACAGGTCCTTGACCACCTGGTCCAGGTCGGCGTCCGGCATGACGATGCCGTGGTTCTTGGCCCCGCCCATGGCCTGGACCCGCTTTCCGTGCAGCGTCCCCTGGCTGTAGACATAATGGGCGATGTCGCTGCTGCCGACAAAGCTGACAGCCTTGATGTCGGGATGCTGCAGGATGGCGTCGACACTGACCTTGTCGCCATGCACGACATTCAGCACCCCGGCCGGCGCCCCCGCCTCCATCATCAGTTCGGCCAGGCGAACCGGGACCGTCGGGTCCTTTTCGGAGGGCTTGAGGACAAAGGTGTTGCCCACGGCGATGGCCACCCCGAACATCCACATGGGGATCATGGCCGGGAAGTTGAACGGCGTGATGCCGGCGACCACGCCCAGGCTCTGGCGCATGGAATAGACGTCGATGCCCGGACCCGCGCCCTCGGTATATTCGCCCTTCAGGGCGTGGGGGATGCCGCAGGCGAACTCGATGACCTCCAGGCCCCGCTGGATGTCGCCCTTGCTGTCGGCGATCACCTTGCCATGCTCGGCCGACAGCCTTTCGGCCAGGTCCTGCATGTTGGCCTCGACCAGCCGCTTGAAGTCGAACATCACCCGCGCCCGGCGCTGGGGATTGGTGGTGGACCAGCCGGCATGGGCGGCCAGGGCGGCCTGGACGGCGGCATCCAGTTCCGCCGGCGTCGCCAGCTGGACCCGCGCCTGGACCTCGCCGGTATTGGGGTTGAACACCTCGCCGTAACGGCCCGATGCGCCGACAAACGACGCGCCGTTCACGAAGTGATGGATGTCCCGCATGACGCTCTCCCTTTTGCCCAGCGGGTTAGCAGGGGCCGACGCGGGAGGGAACCGTCATTGCGCCGGCGGCGGCGGCTGCAGCCGCCTGTGGATGGCCGGCGCCTCCATCAGCGCTGCCGAGCCGTACCAGGGATAATACTCGACAACGAAAACGCCGGCCGCCACGGCCGGATCGGTGGCGACCAGACGCTCTGCCTCGTCCTGGGTCGCGACTGCCAGGATGAACAGACCGCGATACTGGCGCGGGTTGGTCCCCAGCGGTCCAGCGATCACCAGCACGCCCTGATCCGAAAGCCGCTGGATGTTGGCGAAATGGCCTTCGAACAGCCGCCGGCTCTCTTCTGGCGCCAGGCCGGTCGCCGGCCCGGTCTTGAGGATCGCCAGGACATAGGGGCGCATGCCCCGCTCGTCCGCGCCCAGCCGCTGCGCCAGCTGTGGGTCATGGACCGCCTCCGCTGCGGTCGAGGCGCCGGCATGGCCGGCCACCATCGCGGCCAGGACCAGCCCCAGAAACAGGATCACCCGTTGCATGTCTTCCTCCCTCAAGGGACCAGCAGGGAGAAGTCTCTCCCGGCGGCCGAGGTTCGTCCAGTGGATCGGTGACGGCCGGCCAGCCGGGCGCTTTCAGGGTTGATTGAACGGATCAACATTGAGGCCGTTGAAGGAGCCTGTCAGGCCTTGGCCATTCCACGATTTCGAGGATCGCTCATGACCGCCGAAAGCAGACCCTCCGCCACCCTTGAAGTTGGCGCCGCCGACACCAGCTGGCGGCTGCTTCAGGCGATCTGGGCTGCAGCTGCAGGCAATGCCGCCGCGCTCGAGCGGGTCAGGATCATCGGCAGCGGAAGCCTGCCCTCGGCCTTCGCCGTGTCCGATCTGGCCGCCGCATCGGTCAGCGCCGCCGGCCTGGCCCTGTCGGAACTGACGTCCAGGCTGGGGCGACCCGCGCCATCCGTAACGGTCGATCGACGCCTGGCGTCCCTCTGGTTCGGATTTTCCATCAGGCCGGAGGGCTGGGCGCCGCCCGCGCCCTGGGACGCCCTCGCCGGCGACTATCGGACCCGGGACGGCTGGATCAAGCTCCACACCAATGCCCCGCACCATCGCGCCGCAGCCCTGGCGACCCTGAAGGCAGAGGCCGACCGCGAGGCCGTGGAAAGAGCCGTTGGAACCTGGCGGGCCGAGGATCTGGAATCCGCCATCGTCGCGGCCGGGGGCTGCGCGGCAAAACTCCGAAGCGCCGAGGAATGGCGCGAGCACCCCCAGGGCCGCAGCCTGGCCAGCGAACCCCTGATTGACCGGCTGACCCTGGACACCGGGCCCGGGCCGGTTTTGCAGGGAACAGCCGCCCGTCCCCTGGCCGGCCTCCGCGTCCTTGACCTGACCCGGGTCCTGGCCGGCCCGGTGGCCACCCGGTTTCTTGCGGGCTACGGCGCCGAAGTCCTGCGCATAGACCCGCCCGACTGGGACGAGCCAAGCCTGGCGCCGGAAGTCATGATCGGAAAACGCGGGGCGCGGCTGGATCTTCGAACCCGGGACGGGCGGTCCCGTCTGCTCGACCTCCTGGGCGGCGCCGATGTGCTGGTTCACGGCTATCGCCCGGACGCCCTCGAGCAACTTGGGCTTGGCCTGGCGGTGCGCCGCGCGACCCGGCCCGGCCTGGTCGAGGCCACCCTGGACGCCTATGGCTGGAGCGGACCCTGGGCCGGCCGGCGGGGCTTCGACAGCCTGGTCCAGATGAGCAGCGGCATTGCCCATACCGGCATGATGGCGGCCGGCGCCGGCCGTCCCGTCTCCCTGCCCGTCCAGGCCCTCGACCAGGCGACGGGATACATCCTGGCGACGACTGTCCTGCTCGGCCTCTGCGACCAGCTGGACACCGGCAGGGGCGTTCTGGCGCGGTCGGCCCTGGCAAGGGCGGCTGACCTGCTGCTGACGGCCGCGGTGTATGCGCCCAGCCCGGAGCCGGCCATCGTGATCGCCGAGGAGGACTGGTCCAGCGAGGTCGAGACCACCGCCTGGGGTCCGGCGCGGCGACTCCAGTCGCCCCTGGTCGTCGAGGGCGCGCCCATGGGCTGGGACCACCCCGCCCAAGCCCTGGGGTCTGGCCGGCCTGAATGGCCTGGACCGGGCGAGACCCTCGAACGGCGCAACCCGCCGCCCCCCGCAGGTCCACAGGCCAGGCGCTGCCATTCAACCGGTTGACGGACGGTCTCGCTTCAATACCCTGTCGCCGGGGTTGCATCCGCGACGCCCCGTTGGGTGGGCAGGCGGGCATGGGGGAGTTTCAGATCATGGCCAGTATTGCAGACAGGCTGCCGGCGACCGGCGGCCGGGACGGCGGGTTCTTCGTGGGCGGGGCCATTGCCATGGTCCTGGTCATCGTGGCCGGGTTTTCCATCCAGCTCGCCACGGGCCGGTCCAGCTTCGCTGCGCCGCCGCTGGTTCATGCCCATGCCGTGGTGTTCATGGGCTGGGTGGCGATCTTCATGACGCAAACCGTCCTCGGCACGTCGGGAAGGATCGGTCTTCACAGGCAGTTGGGCCGGCTGGCGGCGGTCTGGATCCTCGCCATGCTGGTCCTGGGTTGCCTGGTGACCATCTCCATGGTCCAGCGGGGTCAGGTTCCCTTCTTCTTCCGGCCCCTGCAGTTCCTGGTCTTCGACCCGATGACCCTTTTCGCCTTCGCTGGCCTGACAGCCGCCGCCGTGGCCCTGCGCGGCCAGACCGATTGGCACCGTCGCCTGCATTTCTGCGCCATGGCCTGCCTGCTGGGTCCGGGATTTGGACGACTGCTGCCGACCCCGCTGCTGGCGCCCTATGCCTGGGAGGTCATCATGGCCGCCTGCCTGGTGTTCCCGATCGCTGGCGCCATCGCAGACCTGCGGCGCGACGGCCGGGCGCATCCGGCCTGGGGCTGGGGGATCGGCGCCATGATCGTGACCGTTCTCGTCACCGAGGCCATCACCTACAGCCCGGTCGGCGATGGCCTTTACCGCGCCGTCACGGCGGGGACGCCGGGCGCCGCCGTCGCGCCCCTGGCCTTCCCCGCGCCGCCCTCGGGTCCGCCGGCCGCTTAAGTCCTGGCCGCCTGTTCGCGCTTGATCCGCTTGGCCAGGGACCAGCGATGGACCTCTGACGGGCCGTCATAGATGCGGAAGGCGCGGATATCGCGGAAGATCTGATGGACCGGGGTGTCGTCCGTCACCCCGATGCCCCCCAGGACCTGGACGCAGCGATCAGCGATCCGGAACAGGGCTTCGGAGACTGCCACCTTGGCGATGCTGGATTCCGGGCCGCCAGCCCCGTGGCCGGCATTGTCCAGCACCCAGGCGCACCAGTCGATCATCAGCTCGGCCTGTTTCAGGTCGATCTCGTTGTCGGCCAGCATGAAACCGACCCCCTCGTGATCGATCAGCGGCTTGCCGAACGCCTGCCTGTGGCAGGCATAGTCGGTGGCGATGTCATGGGCCCGCCGGGCGGCGCCCCACCAGCGCATGCAGTGGGTCAGGCGGGCCGGGGCCAGTCGCACCTGGGCGTATTTGAAGCCCTGCCCAACCTCGCCCAGAACCGCGTCTGACGAGACCCGCAGGTCATCGATCTGAACGATGGCATGGCCGCCCGGCATGGTGCGGTCGATGGTGTCCAGCACCCGCTCGGTCACCACAGCCGGATCGGGCAGCTCGGCCAGGAACAGGGTGGCTCCCTGCTCGGTCCTGGCCATGATGATCCCCACCGTCGCGCCGTCAGCGCCGGTGATGAAGGCCTTGCGGCCATTGATCACCCAGTGATTGCCGTCCTGGCGGGCCGTGGTCTTCATCATCGAGGGGTCAGAGCCTGCGCCGCCATCGGGCTCGGTCATGAAGAAGGCCGAACGGGTGGTTCCGGCCGCCAGGGGCCGCAGGAAGTGTTCCTGCTGGGCCGGACTGGCGACCTTTTCCAGCAGGGCCATGTTGCCCTCGTCCGGGGCCATGATGTTCAGGGCGATGGGGCCCAGCATGGAATAGCCGGCTGCCCGAAACACCGTGGCGATCTCCCGGTGGTTCAGGCCATGCCCGCCAAAGGCCTCGCCCACATGGGGCGACAGCAGGCCGGCGGCCCGGGCATGGGCCTTGAGCTCGTAGCACAGCTCATCCGAAGGACCGTGGGAGCCGATCCGCGGGTCGTTTTCATAGGGAATCACGACATCGCGGATGAAGTCCGTCACCCGGGCCGCCAGTTCGGTTTCACGCTGTCCGCGTGTCAGATCCACAGCCATGGTTCCTGTCTTTCCCGTTTGACGGACGGGGCGTCCCCGTCCCTGCCGTGAGGCTGACGCCAAGCGACTGGCGCTGCGTATTCGCGGGCTGGTCTGCCGCAGGCAGGCCCTGCCTGTCCAGTTCCGGCTGTCGGCGACTGTTTTTATAACGCGTTACAATTTTGGTTGAACTCCGGCCCGCTTCCAGCCTAGCTGACCGGCAAGATGGCCTGGACCGGCGCAGGGCCGCGTCACGGCTTCAAGGTCGGAGGAGACAGGGATGGAACCCTTTCGCATGATCGATGCGGGCGCGGCGACAATCCGCGCCGTGGTCAAGGGCGAGGGGCCGCTGGTCCTGATGGTCCATGGCTTTCCGGAAAGCTGGTACAGCTGGCGCCACCAGATCGATCCCATAGCCAAGGCCGGCTTCACCGCCTGCGCGATCGATGTGCGCGGCTATGGCGGCTCCCAGAAGTTCGACCGGGTCGAGGACTATTCCATGGAGGCGATGATCGGTGACATCCTGGGCGTCGCCCAGGCCCTGGCGCCCGGTCAGAAATTCATCCTGCTCGGCCATGACTGGGGGGCGCCCATGGTCTGGCAGACCAGCCTGCTGCATCCGGACCGGGTGGCCGCCGTTGCCGCCATGTCGGTGATCCATTCCGGCGTGCCGGAGGTCTCGTTCGACGCCATCATCAAGACGATGTTCGACGACAACAACCTGTTCTTCTACCAGAGCTATTTCCGGGAGGTCGGGGTGGCCGAGGCCGCCTTCGAGGCCAATCCCCGGGATTTCCTGCGGCGCTTCTACTATGTCGGTTCCGGCGATATCGACCTGACCGGCCTGCCGACCAACAAGACCTCGGCCGACAACCTGCTGGACGGCCTGCCGGACCCGGACCCCTTCCCCGCCTGGCTGACTGACGCCGATCTCGACTACTATGTCGGGGAATTCCAGGCTTCCGGCTTCTTCGGGCCCCTGAGCCGCTACCGCAACCACACCCGCGACTGGCAGTATCTGCAGCCATTCAAGGACCGGAAAATCGAGCCGCCGTCCTTCTTCATTGCGGGCGACAAGGACGGCGCCTTCACCGCCTTCGGCATGGCCCAGGACCCGATTGGCACGCTTCGCCAGCATGCGCCCAATCTGGAGGGCGCCCATGTCCTGCCCGGCTGCGGCCACTGGACCCAGCAGGAGCGGCCGAAGGAGGTCAATGCCCTGCTGATCCCGTGGCTGTCATCCCTGAAGGGCCGGGTGGTCTGAGCGACAGGCCTCAGACCAGCGGGCTCTGACGCCGCACCGCGATCAGGGCCGCCTGGAAGTCCAGCATGCGCTGGCGAATCTGCGGCCGCCAGGCCTCCGTGGCGCTGGCGCAGAGGCTGGCGGCATAGCCGTGGCAGGTGGCCGGCTCCAGCTCCTGCACAGAGCCGCCGCCCATGACCCAATAGAGCATGACCGAGGCAAACCGGCCGTTGAGGGCCTGTTGCAGCAGGTCCATGTCGATGTCGTCAGCGATCGCCCCCTCCTGCCGGGCCTCTTCCAGCAGGCTGCGCCAGAAAAGGCTGCTCTGGGGGGTGATCAGTTCGGCGCGGAGTTCCGCATCGCCCCCCCGGGGGTCCAGCAGGGAGGTCCAGAGGGTCCGGTAGAAGTCCGGGTCCTGAACGTGATAGGCAAAGGTGATGCTCAGGGCCTTGAAGATGCGCTCGACGGCGCTGAGGTTCTTCAGAGTCGAGAACTTCTCCTGAAACTCGCGGGCGTCTTCCAGCACCGCCATGACCACGCCGCGCTTGGAACCGAACAGGTTGTAGGGGGTCGCCAGGCTGACCTCGGCCCGGGCCGCAATGGCGCGCATGGACAGGCCCGTATCCCCCGTCTCGCGGATCAGGGCGCGCGCCGCGTCGACGATCCGCCTGCGCCGGGTCTCCTTGCCTTCCTCGCGCTTGCTGCTGACTGTGCTGACGCTCATGCCGCGCTCCGCCCGTTCCCCTGTCTGGACCTGGGACCCTTCATGTCCTGATGCGACGAGAAGGGCCAGACCAGAGGGGCGCCGGTCCTCAGGCCGCCTTCTGCATTGCCAGAAGCTCGATATCGGCCTGGGGATCGAGGCCCAGTCCGCGCATCATCTCCTCCCGGTCCGGACCGGGTTTGGGCGGATAGGCGGCGGCGTTGCGCTTCTTGCCCCGCGCCCAGTACATCATGATCCGCGCCAGGTTGGCCGGACGCTTGATCCAGGCTTCCGGGTGCTCGAGCATATGGAAGCCCCTCATGCCCTGGCGCAGCAGGCTGGTGTCGCTGCGCAGGGCGATGGTGACGGCGTCCTCGGCGAAACTCTGGGCCAGCCGCGACTTGAGTGAGGGCTTGTAGCCGGGCGTCAGGGCCGCCTTGGCCCGTTTCAGGGCCGTCCGGTCCTGGCGGTTCATGCCCGCGTAGAAGGGCAGAAGCTCGGTCTGGATGGCGTCGTGGTAGCGCAGGGCGCGCTCCGCCGGATCCTTCGCGCCATTCAGCACGTCCCGAAGTTGCCAGGCGGCGACGGCGGCAAAGGAGCAGCCCCGGCCATAGAGCGGATTGGTGCGGATCAGGTTGTCGCCAATGGCGAAATAGCCCAGGGCCGCCGGCTTGCCGTCCACCACCAGGTCCCGCCACCGGGCCTGCAGGTCGCCCATGCCGAACACCTTGGTGGTCGGTTCGGAAATGGCCGGGTCGGTCCAGGGCCGCAGCCCGGGAATCATGGTCGTCATGGCCTGGAAGATGTCGGGGTTCACGATGGCCTTGCGGATCTCGTACTCGATCTCCGGCGCACACATGGTGATCGAGAAACAGCCATTGTCGGCCGGAAACACCCCGAACTTGAGGAAGCCCAGGTCGCCGCTGGCCGGCGGATTGCCGATGCGCGGCGGCTCGCTGCAGCCGGGCTTCAGGCGATAGTGCCGTGTGAAATAGAGGATGCCGGCGGACTCGCTGGTCTCCCGCACCGTGGCCCCCTCTTCTGTCAGTTGCCCGACGAAATCGCCGCCCTTGCCGGCGGCGTCGACGACCATGTCTGCCCGCAGCTCAATGGGTCCTTCGGCCGTTTCGCCCTCCAGCCCGACGACGGTGAGGGTTCCGTCCTCGGCCTTATGCGTCAGCAGCCGCCGGGTAAAGACCCCGGACCGGATAGAGACATTGGGCAGGGTCTCGACATAGCGCCGCATGACCAGTTCCAGAGTCGTGCGACGGCTGGTGATGATGGTCAGGTCGGCATCGGTCGGCTCGGGCCGATAGTCCTTTCTCTGGCGCTCCGTCAGCATGGCGTCGAACGGCAGTTCCCGCACCCCGAAGTCAGCCAGCTCCTTCAGCAACTGCGGATGGTCGGCCTTCAGCAGCAGGCTGAGCCGGGCCAGGAAGGCGTGGCTCTGGCGCAGATGGCCAACGCCCGTGCGCTTCCAGTCGCGAAACGCAGCGTCAGCATCGCCTTCCGGCGGGGAGGCGTCGCGCTCGACCAGGGTCACCTGACGACCGGTCGGGCCGAGCGCCAGGGCGGTGCAGAGGCCGGCGATGCCGGCGCCGACCACCAGGACAGATTCACTCATGACCAGACTCCTTGGATCGGAAAATCAGTTGCAGATGGCGCCGGGACGGGCGTCGGTATAGGCGCCGTCGGCATAGACCACAGCGCCATTGACCAGCACCGCATCCACGCCGGTGGCCGAGCGGATGTAGCGCAGGCCGTTGCCGGGCACGTCATGGACGGGACGTTCTTCCAGCCGGGCGATGGTGTCGGCGTCGAACACCACGACATCGGCCGCCAGTCCGGGCTTCAGCCGGCCGCGATCCTTGATGCCCCAGATGTCGGCGGTGTCGGCGGTGATCTTCTTGACGGCCTGTTCCAGCGTGAAGTCGCCGGAATTGCGGACAAACTCGCTGAACAGATAGCCGGTATCGCCATAGGTCGAGAAGGACGCCAGGTGGGCGCCGCCGTCGCTTGCGCCGATATGGACCAGGGGATTGGCCAGCATGGGGCCGATCCGGGCCGTGTCGTCATGACCGCCATTGGCGGCCAGGAAGGCGACGTCCAGGCCGTTTTCGCAGGAGATCTTGATGGCCGCCTCGGCGGCGCCCTCGCCCCGCTCCCGGGCGATATCGCCAAGGCGTCGGCCGACATAGGCTTCCGGGGCCCGGTCGCCGCCGCGCACCACCAGCCGCCCGAACATGGCTTCGCCGCCATCGGGACCACAGTCGGCGATCATCGCCGCCCGGGTGGCGGGGTCGTTCAGGGCTGCAATCCGCTGGTCCAGCGGCTGGCGCAGCACCCGCACCCAGCGCGGCAGGCGCGCCAGGAAGAGCGAGGGGTTGAGCATGGAGAAGCTGATGTCGATGGGCCGGGTCTGCATCTGCGGCCAGACCCGGGCGCCCCGGGCGAATTGCTCGGCCACACGGTCCAGGATGCGCGGCGCGGCCTTGGGCGTCGCATGGGAATCGAACACCGGCGAGAAGGTGGTGGGAATGCCATGCTTCAGGGAGAGATCCGCCAGCTGGTCGATCCGGGCGATGGTGATGTCGGCGTCATAGAATTCCGGCACCACCTGCAACATCCTGCCGCCTTCCTCGCCCAGGACCTGGCACAGGGCGTCCAGCTCGGCGAATTCGGCGAACCGGCTCGGCACCGGGCGGCCATTGGCGTCGACATCGACAAAGCTGGTGGACAGGCCGATGGCCCGGTCGCGCAGGCACTGGCGCAGCAGGGCCTGCATGGCGACGATCTCTTCAGCCGTCGCGGCCCGCTGCTGCGACTCCGCGCCCATGACCCAGAGCCGGATCAGGCTGTGGCCGACCAGGGGGGCGACATTGATGGCCAGGTCCGGTTCGATGGCTGCGCAATAGCCGGCGAAGTCTTCCCAGGTCCATTTGGCGAATTTTTCGGTGAAGGCTTCCGGCGGCATTTCCTCGATCTGCTGGAACATGCCGACGATCGTCGCCCGGTCGGCCGCCTTCAGCGGGGCCAGGGACAGGGAGCAGTTTCCGGGAATGACCGAGGTCACGCCATGCTCCAGGGCGGGCCGGGCCTGGCCGTCCCACAGAAGCTGGGCGTCGAAATGGGTGTGGGGGTCGATGAACCCGGGGGCCACGACCCGGCCTGTGGCGTCCAGGGTCTGCCGGCCCTCGCCCAGGTTCGGGCCGATGGCGACGATCCGGCCGTCCTGGATCGCCAGGTCCGCCTGGACGCCGGGGCCGCCTTCGCCGTCGACCACCAGGCCGTTGCGGATCACGATGTCGAACACGTCTTCACTCCCTCAAGAATTTTTCGCCAGGACTGGCCCGCAAGGCCGCCCAGGGTCTCGATCCGGCAACTTCGCATCAGGGCGTAGCCGGCCTCCGCATCCAGCATCACGTTTCCGACCACGCCATTGGCATAGCGGATCCGGACCACCAGTTCGGCCTGGCCATCATGTCCGGCCGCCAGCTCGGCGCCGACAATGATGGCATCGGAGGCCGGGAGACCGGCGCCATCTGCGCTCATTGCAGCGGCGGCTCCACGAACACCACGTCGCTGCCCAGCAGCAGGCCGGGCGGACGACGGATGACGAAGATATGCATGTTGTAGCTCTTGATCTCGTCCATGGCCGTCTCGACCGGGGTCTCCGGCAGGGCGCGGGCCGCCAGGGCCTCGAGGGTTTCCCCGGCCAGGGGCGTCACGAAACGGCGGTGCGGGGTCAGGGACATGGCGGATCCGACAACTAACTTTATAACGCGTTATAAGTTGTATGGCATGACAGGCCCGGCGCGTCAAAGGCCCCTTTTCCAGGCCAGGGGCCTTCCCCAGCGGCAGGGTCGGGAACCCCGTTTCGCGCCATTTGCAGCGCCCGGACTTGTGTTTAGGGTAGGGTGAAGAAGGCTTTCGGGAAGGGCCCATGACCAGACAACAGGTCCTTGTTCTCTACCTCGCCAACTCGGCGATCGATTCCGCCGTGGTGGCCTGGTCGATCTATGACGGGACCGGCGCCAACCGCCACATGACGGGCGACCAGGATACCCCGCCCTATGCGACGGGGCTTGCGGCCCTGCTGGACGGCTGGCGGCTGTTCCAGGCCTCGCAGCTGCTGCCCCATGCCCATGGCGCGGAGCTGGACGTCGCCTATCTGAAATATGAGTTCTTCTTCGAGAAGCTGATCGAGACGGCCCCATGAAAAGCCTTCCCCTGCTGACTGCCGAGGCCATGGCCAGTTTCACCGCCCGGGGGTTCCTGCGGTTGGATGCCGTGGTTCCCGAGGCCATCAACCAGGCCTTTCTGAAGGAAATGGGCGACATCGCCCCGCCTGCCCCGGGCCAGCGGATGATGCGCACCTATGGCGAGATGCTGGCCAGGGCCGGCGTGCCTGAAGCGGCGGCCGGAACGCCCCTGGACCGGGTCTATGCGCCGGGCACGGCACTGGCGGACCTGCTGCAGGTCCCCGTCCTGGCCGGGGCCATCCGCAGTCTGGTGGGACCGGACCCGGTGTTCGACCACCACTTCCTGCATGTCACCTTCCCGCCCGCCTATCATGAGGCGGCGGGCCAGGAGAACCTGCCTCAGCACAATCACCAGGACTCGACCATCGATCCCCGGACGGCGTTCGACATCCAGATCATGTACTATCCCCATGCCGTGACCCGGGAGATGGGCGGCACCCGCTTCCTGCCCGGCAGCCACCTGCGAAAGGTCAGCGAGGCGGCCATCGCCCGCTATCAGAACATCCGGGGCCAGCAGCATATGGTCTGCCCCGCCGGAACCGTCCTGATCGTCCATTCCGGCATCTGGCATGGCGGCGGGCTCAACCTGTCCGACCAGACCCGGACCATGTTCAAGATCCGCATCAATCCCGGCCAGACCCAGACCGCCCAGTTCGACCTGTCGACCCTGGTTCCGCAGACGGCCCAGAGGCCGATCTTCTATGTGAAGGGCCCGCAGCCCCACAGCGTCGAGGCCATCCTGATGACCCCGGAACCCTGGCACGAGAACGACACCGGCCGCCTGGAATATATCAACCGCATCAAGCTGTGGCGCTACATCACCGGCGACGACACCTATGACGCCGACTACTGGATGACCCGGCTGGAGACCCTGGCCTAGGGGGCGTGGCGGCTCAGGACCGTGGACGGCAAGGGCAGCGTTGCCTTGGAGCCGTCATTACGGACGGCAGAGATGTGTGGATTGCAGACTAAGTGGGAAGAGCAAGGTCTGCGGCAAACCAGGTGGAGGCGTCCGCCGAGGGCAAGCCGCCATCCAAAGCGCGCCAAACCACACTGACGTAGAATACCGTCCCGCCCGGAGCCTCCGTCACCGTCTGACAAAACCCATGCCGCTCATAAGCGATGTGGTCTGAGACGATCCCCCTGCCCTCTAGCCAATCCTTGTCGCGAACAGCCACCTGAATGGTTCCGTTGCTAGCTGGATAAGCAACGCTGTCTAGCCACTCTCCGGTTTCGGGCGACGCTTCGCCATCAGCGGTCACATGCAGTTTCAGTGGTAGATCGTGAAGGACGCCGCTGTCGGCTCGAACTCGGACCAGCCTGACCCCATCAACGACCATTCCTACAGGCAGTGGGGGCGCTTGGACGGTCTCGACTTCAATGACTAAACCTGCTCCCGCCACGCGGACGGACACCACACCTAGAGGCGTTGGCACAAGTACGCAGTCTTGTCCGGGTGTCGCTTGGGCCATGCGCGACCCTAGCACCTAACTTACGCAACAGGTCGAGAGGCGAAGGTCACTCTTGGCTACTGAGCAGACGTCAGACGCCAAGCCATTCCAGCCCGTGGGGGAGAGCTTCAGCCGCGAAGTCGACCTGAAGGACGCGTCTGCTCGTCAGTGCGGTGGCCGCCTCGGACGCATGAAGAATGGGGGTCGCATAGAGCCACGCGTCCCCCGCTTCTGCGAGGCAGGCGGCGGTGCCGCACTGTCTTACGACTCGATCGACATCCTCGACGGCGATCCGACCGTAGGTGTGCGAACCGGGGGCGATCAGCAGGGGTGCGTTACTGCTGGGCACATCATCGAGGTGCGCCCGCAGGGTCACCATTCTCGACAACAGTTCAAATGGCGGCGCGACGTGAACCATACCGCCCTTCACCGTCCATGGCCCAAACCCTGGAGCGTCGCGCCTTTCCCTGACGCAGATCGTCCGATCCTGATGCCAAGCAAGCGACCAATTGGTTTCTGCTGACTTGTTGAACAAAATCGCCCGAACTGTAAAGTGGGGACACACACCACTTTAACCTTGACCACATCGGAACATAATAGGAACATTCAGCTCTGATCCAGGAGCCCTGTCCCATGGCCAGACTGGCCCGCGTCGTTGTTCCAGAAACACCCCATCACATCACCCAGCGCGGCAATCGACGCCAACAGACCTTTTTCGTCGAGGGTGACTATCGGACCTATCTGGACCTGGCGGCGGAGGAATTCGCCGGGGCAGGCGTCGAGGTCTGGGCCTATTGCCTGATGCCAAACCACATCCACCTGATCGCCGCGCCCTCGCGACCGGAGGCGCTGGCCCAGGCCGTTGGAACGACCCATCTGCGCTACACCCGGGCGATAAACCTGCGAGAGCGTTGGACGGGCTATCTCTGGCAGGGGCGGTTCGCGTCCTTTCCCATGGACGAGACCTATCTGCGGGCCTGCGCCCGGTATGTCGGCCTCAATCCGGTGCGGGCCGGGCTGACCCGGAGGGCCATGGATTGGCCCTGGTCGAGCGTCCGCGCCCATGTCGAGGGCCGGGCCGATCCCCTCCTGACCGCCGGGCCCCTGGCCGCCCGGCTCGGCGCGGAGATGCCGGGGTTTTTCGACATCGACGTGGCGGAGGACGCCCGGCGCAAGCTGCGTCGCGCGTCCGGGACCGGCAGGCCCCTTGGCGCCGCCGACTGGATCAAGGCGCTGGAAGCCGCTACGGGCAGACCTCTGGCCGAGCCGAAGATGGGCCGACCCCGCAAGGCCGAAGGGCAGGATCAAGGGGAGCAGCCCGCACAGCTTTGAGGGGTGGTAAAGTGGTGTGTGTCCCCACTTTCTGCAGCCCGCACGGCTTTGAGGGCTGGTAAAGTGGTGTGTGTCCCCACTTTCGTGTCCCCACTTTCCAGCAACGGTGCAAGTGACTTCAACCCGTAAAGACGGACCCCGGCTTCGTCAGTGCGAAGCGTCGAAAGCGCGGCTTCGAGCACTGCCATGCATGGCTTCAGCGAGCCCTTGAAACGTTGTGCGCCATAGGTCGCGAAGTCCGGAGAAGCTGTCAGCATGGCGACCGGTTATGTCCTAGTCTGGCGGCGGCACAACGTCCGCCAAGGGTCGATACTCACTCTTGTCTGCCAGCCTAGCGGCCGTACCGCCCCGCACCGACCTGTCAGACCACGGCCGCTAGCCACCCAGCCCGATCACCATCATCTTCAGGTCCAGATATTCATCCAGCCCGAAGTGAGACCCCTCGCGGCCTAGGCCGGATTCCTTGACCCCGCCGAAGGGACCGACCTCGGTGGAGATCAGGCCGGTATTGAGCCCGACCATGCCGTACTGCAGTCCCTCGCCCATGCGCCAGGAACGGTCCAGGCTGCGGGTATAGACGTAGGACGCCAGCCCCGCCCGGGTGTCATTGGCCAGGGCCAGGGCCTCAGCTTCCGTTTCGAAACGGACAAGCCCGGCCAGGGGGCCAAAGGTCTCCTCCCGGTTCATCAGGCTGTCCGGGGCGACATCCAGCAGCACGGTGGGGTCGAACCAGGTTCCCTCCATGGGCGGACGGCCGCCGCCGGTCAGGACCCGGGCCCCGCGGCTCAGGGCGTCCGCCACATGGCGCTCGACCTTCTCGACGGCGGCGGCGTTGATCAGGGGGCCCTGGTCGGTGGGGCCTGATAGGCCGTCCCCGACCTTCAGGGCCTTCACCCGCTCGGCCAGGCGGGCGGCGAAATCGTCATAGACGCCGGACTGGACCAGGATGCGGTTGGCGCAGACGCAGGTCTGGCCGGTGTTGCGGAACTTGGACGCCATGGCGCCCTCGACGGCGGCCTCCAGGTCGGCATCGTCAAAGACGATGAAGGGGGCGTTGCCGCCCAGTTCCAGCGAGACCCGCTTGACCGTGCCCATACAGGCGGCGGCCAGCCTCTTGCCCACGGGGGTCGAGCCGGTGAAGGTGAACTTGGCCACCCGGGGATCGGTGGTCATGACCGCCCCGATCGGCGCCGGCGGACCGGTCACGATGTTGAACACCCCGGCCGGCAATCCCGCCTCATGGCCCAGCAGGGCCAGGGCCAGGGCCGAGAACGGCGTCAGTTCGGAGGGTTTGAGCACCACGGTGCAGCCGGCGGCCAGGGCCGGTCCCACCTTGCGGGTGATCATGGCGGCGGGGAAGTTCCAGGGCGTGACGGCCGCCACCACCCCGACCGGCTGTTTCAGGACCAGGATCCGCTTGTCGCCCTGGTGGCCGGGGATCACCTCGCCATAGGCCCGCTTGGCCTCCTCGCCGAACCATTCGATGAAGCTGGCGGCATAGGTCACCTCGCCCAGCGCCTCGGCCAGGGGCTTGCCCTGTTCGGCGGTCATCAGCCGGGCGAGGTCTTCGCGGTGAGCCAGGATCAGCTCGAACCAGCGGCGCAGGACGCCCGCCCGGTCCTTGGCTGTCCGGGCCGCCCAGGCCGGCATGGCCTCATGGGCGGTCGCGACGGCGGCAAGGGTCTCGGCCTCCCCCAGGGCCGGAACAGACCCCAGGACCTTTCCTGTCGCCGGGTTGGTCACCGGAATGGTGTCCTCACCCCCGACCCAATGGCCATTGATCCAGGCCGCCTCCCGCAACAGGTCCGGCCGCGCCAGGTTCAGCCGGGCGCGTTCGGCGCTATCGAAGGGCGAAGCCATGATCGGCGCTCCTGGTCAGGGGTGGCGGGGCCGGTCTCAGCCCTGGTAGCGACGGTTCAGCTTGCGCATGCCGCCAATCCAGCGGCCGTAGTCGGCGGTCTTGTTTCGCATGTAGTCCAGCACCTGGGGGTGCGGCAGGATCAGGAACTGTTCCGCCTCGATGGCCGGGACCACCATCTCGGCCAGGGTCTCCGGCTCCATCATGCCATCAACGCTGGCCACCCCGTCCGGGTTGCCCGCCGTCATGGCCGTCCGCACGGCCTGGGGACAGAGGACCGAGACCTTGATGCCCTGGTCGCCATGGGTGATGGCCAGCCATTCGGCCAGGCCCACCGCTGCATGCTTGGTCACCGCATAGGGGGCCGAGCCGATCTGTGACAGCAGGCCCGCCGCCGAGGCCGTGTTCAGCAGGTAGCCGCCGCCCCGGGCCGCCATCAGGGGCACCAGGTAACGGGCGGCCCAGACATGGGCCATGACATTGATGTCCCAGATCCGCTGCCAGTCCTCATTGGGAGTTTCCGCCCCGCCGCCGACCCCGATCCCGGCATTGGAACAGAACAGATCAATCGGACCATGGTCGGCCTCGACCGTCTCGATCAGGGCCTTGATGTCGGCCTCGACGGCCACATCGACCTTGAAGGCCACGCCGCCGACCATCTCCGCCGTCGCCTTGGCGCCGGCTTCGTCCCGGTCCGCACAGACAATCAGCCGGGGCCCCTCGGCCGCGAATCTCTGGGCCAGGGCCCGGCCGATGCCGCCCGCGGCGCCCGTCACGACAATGATGCGGTCCTTGAGGTTCATGTAGGTCTTCCCTGCCCTGTCCTTGGTTGGCCTGCGACGTCCCGACGGCAGTGTTTCCGTCAGCCGCCACAGGCAATTCATGCCAAGCGCCTTCGACCGGGTTGATCCTTGCGTCAATCCCCCAATCTCCAAATCGGACCTCAACACCAGGGCTGGCGCCACCCGGCGGTTTGGCTTCAGAATGGTTCCAACAACCGATCAGGACGTCGCCAACCCACGAACGTCCCGCCGCCCCCGAGGAAAACGCCATGAACCAGATCGTCGCCATCACGCCCGACACCGAAGCCGAGCTCAACAACCTCGCCATGTCCGACTCGGCCAAGCCCCTGATGGAGGCGGTGAAGCGTCACATCGAGGAGAATGTCGAACCGATCACCGAGCAGTTCTTCCGCCTAGGCGAGAACCGCACCGATCGCTGGAGCTGGGCGCCGGGCCAGCTGGAACTGCTGGAAACCGCCAAGGACAAGGCCAAGGCCTCGGGCCTCTGGAACTTCTTCCTGCCAGAGAGCGAGATCGGCCGGGGCCTGACCAATCTGGACTACGCCTATATCGCCGTCGAACTGGGCAAGAGCCCCTTGGCCTCGGAAAGCCTCAACTGTTCGGCCCCGGACACCGGCAACATGGAAGTCCTGGAGCGGGTCGGCACGCCGGAGCAGAAGGAGCGCTGGCTGAAACCCCTGCTCAACGGTGAAATCCGTTCCTGCTACGCCATGACCGAGCCGGGCGTGGCCTCGTCCGACGCCAAGAACATCGCCACCCGGGCCGAGCTGGTCGGCGACGAATGGGTGATCAATGGCGAGAAATACTACATCTCCGGGGCCGGCGACCCGCGCTGCAAGATCATGATCTGCATGGTCAAGACCAGCCCGAACGCCCCGTCCCAGTTCCAGCAGTCCCAGATCCTGATCCCCATGGACACCCCCGGGGTGCAGATCCTGGGCCCGATGCATGTGTTCGGCCATGACCATGCGCCGCGCGGCCACATGCATCTCAAACTCGACAATGTGCGGGTGCCCAGGGAGAACATCCTGCTGGGCGAAGGACGCGGTTTCGAGATCAGCCAGGTCCGCCTTGGCCCCGGACGGATCCATCACTGCATGCGATCCATCGGCAAGGCCGAGCGCGCCCTCGACCTGATGGTCAAGCGGGCCAAGAGCCGCGAAGCCTTCGGCAAGCCCCTGATCCAGCTGGGCAAGAACCTGGAACTGGTGTCCAGGGCCCGGATCGAGATCGAGGCCATGAGGCTGATGGTGCTCAAGGCCGCCAAGGCCATGGATGTGCTGGGCAACCGCGAAGCCCGGATCTGGGTCAGCATGGTCAAGGCCATGGTGCCGGAGAAGGTCTGCGAGATCATCGACCAGGCCATCCAGATCCATGGCGCCACCGGCCTGTCGGAATGGACGCCCCTGGCCGAACTCTATACCGACGTGCGCCATCTGCGGTTCGCGGACGGCCCGGACGAAGTCCACCACATGGTGGTCGGCCGGGCGGAACTGAGCCTGCACTGACCGGAATGATGGACGGCCCCCGGAGCAGACCGGGGGCCGGACCCTCAGCCTTTCGGGGCCATGCCCTCGACGGGGAATGTCGGCTCTTCCAGGCCCTGCAGGGCCGGACTGGCGTCGGCCTGGTCAAAGCCGGCCATGATCCGGGAGAACCGGTCCTGGACGGCTACCCGCATCCCGGGATGGGTAAAGATGTAGCGCTCGTCGTTCTGGATCGCTTCCAGGACCCGGCGGCCGACCCGGGCGGGATCGATGCCGCCCTGGACGAATTCGGAGGCCACCAGGTTTTCCGGCGAGTCCGGACCGCCCAGCCGATCGGGACGATTGCGGCGCGATTTGTCGATATTGGTCTTCACGAAGCCCGGGCAGAGCACCCCGACGCCGATATTCTCGGGCGCCAACTGACCGGCCCACCCCTCTGACAGCGCCACCACGGCATATTTGCTGGCGCAGTAGGGTTCCATGCCAGGCGGCGAGATCAGCCCGGCCATGGAAGCGGTATTGACCACATAGCCGCCCTCGCCATGGGCCCGCAGATGCGGCAGGAAGGTCTCCATGCCATAGACCACGCCCATCAGGTTGACTTCCATCACCCAGTCCCAGTCCGTGGCCGCCACCTCTCCGATCGGACCGCCGGCGCCGACGCCCGCGTTGTTGCAGACCACATGGACCTTGCCGAAAGTCTCAAGGGTCTTTTCGGCGGCTTCCTGCAGCGCCGAGCGATGGGCCACATCGCAGAGCACCCCGGCCGCCCGGATCTGCCGCTCTTCCAGTCCCTTGACGGCGGCGTTCAGCGCCATCTCCTCGATGTCGGCCAGCATGACGGACATGCCGGCCGCGCCGAAGGCCTCGGCCATGGCCAGGCCGATGCCGCTGGCCCCGCCGGTTATGAATGCAACCTTGCCACTGACGTCGCGCATGGGGTTTCCTCTCCGTCCCTTTCAGGGCCAGCCGCGCCGGCCCATCGCCATCCTTGCTGTGGCAAGGAGGACATATCGCTGAATGGCGCCCAGTCCAATCGGTGTCGCCGGATCGTCGGCAAGTCCCTTCGCTCTCGCCTGGCCAGGGTCGGGCCGTTACCGGTCTGCAGTCGGCTGGCCTGGCTTTTGACCCGCGCCCCTTGCGCCGAAATAAAGCGCGGAAATGGACACAAGCACCACGCCGACCAGACTGGTCGCATAGGCGCAGAGAACAAAGAACTGCAGCCAGTCCAGATCCGGCTCTCCGAAATTGCGCCACAGCAGCAGGCCCGCACTGCCCAGATAGCCGGAAGCGTCAGCGACATAGATCAGGAACCCCGCCGTCGCAACGCGGCCGCTGACGGCGACCAGCCGATCGAACAGCATGGCGTTGAACGGCGTATAGGCCATGTAGAGTCCCGCCCCGGACAGGATCATCCAGACCAGCGGCGACAACAGGCCGGCCTGAAAGGCCAGGGTCGACAGGCCCAGCAGCAGAAATCCGCCGATGACCACCCCGTGGATCACCATCAGCGCCCTGAGATTATCACGAACCATGATGATGGCCGCCAGGGCCGCCAGGGCCACGACCGCGACAGGCAGCTCGCTGGCGGTGAAGACCGCAGCCTGGCCGCCGTATCCGAGGGCCGTCCAGATCTCGGCGGCGAAATTGTCCCGGAAATCCCGGAAGGCCGTCAGCAGCACATAGGACGTCACCAGCAACAGGATCCCCGGCGCATAGAGCAGCAGGAAGGCCCGGCGCTGCGCCGCGTCCATCGGACCGCGCCTGACCCGCGCCGCTTCGTCCAGCGCGTTGGGCGGTGGAAGCTGCATCAGCAGCCAGACCGAAACCGCCAGCAGGGGCATGAACAACAGTCCGGTGACCGCCGGCATCCAGAAGGGATCCACATGCTGCCCATGGACCAGCCAGGCCCCCACCGACTTCACCAGGCCCGAGGACAGGATGAAGCTGGCGCAGAGCATGGCGCCCAGGACTTCCGAGACCCTTCGGCCTTCCATATAGCCGAACACCAGCCCCCAGATCATCCCGAGCGGCAAACCATTCAGGAACAGGGCCGCGACATTCCAGGGCGCTGGAACCAGGGCAAAGCCCACCAGGGCCAGCCAGGACAGGCCGATCAGGCCCAGGATCGCCAGTCCCCGGCGAGACGGGCTGATCTCCGATATCACCTTGACGCCAATGATCTTGGACAGGGCATAGCCCGCCACCTGGGCCAGGACCAGGGCGACCTTGTAATCCAGGGCGAACGTCCAGCCCGGAATGACCTCGAAAGTGGCCGCCGAGAAAGGCTTTCGAAAAGCGTACATGGAGAAATAGGCGGCGAACCCGGCCAGCCCCGCCAGCAGGGTGAACAGAGCCGGATGCGCCCGCTCCAGCCGTGACTGCAATCCGCCCATGCCCTGTCGCCCCCGCCCCGTTCTGCGGCTAGTCTCTTTCAGCAGCGGATGAAACCCTGAAGACAGAGCGTGCGGCGGAATGGACAACCATCCGCAACCAAGCGCGAAGCGACCAGACCCTTGCTTCTTGCAGTTTGATGACAAGGCTGCCCGTCAGGAGATAACGTAGGGTCGCGCCGCGTCCCTGTGCTAGGGCGACCTGGTCTGTGATTCCGGAGGCTCCATGCGGTCTGAACCAGAGTTTGATCTGGCGGTGGTCGGGGCCGGCATCGTCGGACTGGCCTGCGCCCTGGCCGCCGTCCAGCGCGGCAAGAAGGTTGTGGTCATCGACCGCGACGCCCAGGCCAATGGCGCGTCAGTCCGCAATTTCGGCTTCATCACCGTCACCGGACAGGCCCGGGGTTACATGTGGGGCTGGGCCCATCGCAGCCGGTTGATCTGGGAAGACATCGCGGAAAAGGCCGGGATCCCGATCCTGCATCGCGGCCTGCTCATGACGGCCCGCAGACCCGAGTCCCTGGACGTGATCGAGGCGTTTCTGAAGTCAGAGATGGGCGAGGGATGCGAGCTTCTGGCTCCCGCCGAGGCCCTGGCCCGGCAACCCGGCCTGGCCGATGACCATCTGCTCGGCGCCCTCTGGAGCCCGCACGAACTGAGGGTCGAGTCCCGCGTGGCGATTCCGAAACTGGCCCGGTGGCTGGAGCATCATCACGGGGTCACGTTTCGGCGGGGCGAGGCTGCGCTCTCCATCGAACCTGGACAGGTCATGACAAGCAAAGGCCTGGTGGAGGCCCAGGCCATCGCCGTCTGTCCGGGCGATGATCTCTACAGTCTCTTCCCGGAACAGATCGCCGCCCGGGGCGTGCGGCGCTGCAAGCTGCAGATGCTGCGTCTGGCCGATCCGGGGTTCCGCCTGCAGGGCGGAGTGATGTCGGACCTCGGCCTCGAGCGCTACGAGGGCTATGGCGCCCTGCCGGAGGCCGAGCCCCTGCGCACGCGATTGCAGCAGAAACAGCCGGACCATCTGGCCAATGGCGTCCATCTCATCGTGGTGCAGAGCGCCGATGGCAGCCTCGTCGTCGGCGACAGCCATCATTATGCGCCGACCCCCGACCCTTTTGCTTCCGAAGCTGTGGACAGGCTGATCCTCGAAGAATTCGCCGCCGTGTTCGGGGCCGTGCCGCCTGTGCTGGAACGCTGGACCGGAACCTATGCCCATGTCCCCGGCGAACCTGTCCTGATCGAAACGCCTATGCCGGGTGTCAGGCTGGTCATGGTGACCACCGGCGCCGGGGCCTCAACCGGCTTTGCCCTTGGCGAGCATGTGGTCGAAGAGCTGTTTGAAGGAGCCCAGCCGTGAGGACGATGCCAAGCATTTCGGACTTTGACCTGGTCATCTTCGACTGGGCTGGAACCATGGTCGATTTTGGTTGCCTGGCGCCGGTCCAGGCCCTCAAGGCCGCCTTCGCCCGGCAGGGGGTGACCCTCGAAGACGAAGCCGCGCGGGCCGATATGGGCAAGGCCAAGGACGCCCATGTCCGGGCCCTGCTGGACCGGTCGGACGTGGCCTCCGCCTGGGTCACGGCGCGGGGCGTCGCCCCGATCGAAACCGATGTGGCCCGGATCATGGCCGATCTCGGCCCCCTGATGCGCGATGCTGCAGAAGCCGCGGCGATGCTCATCCCCGGCGCGCTGGATTGCGTCCAGGCGTTTCAGCGCGCCGGGCTGCGGGTCGCCTCCTCGACCGGCTATACCCGCGAGATGATGGGGCCCGTCCTGACCCGGGCGGCGGCCCAGGGATACAACCCGGAAGCGGTCGTCTGCGCCGGCGAGACCCCCGAAGGCCGGCCATCCCCGCTGATGATCTACAGGACCTGCGCCGACCTGGGCGTCTGGCCCCTGTCCAGGGTGATCAAGGTGGATGACGCCGAGGCGGGCGTGGCCGAAGGCAAAGCCGCCGGCTGTTTCACTATAGGCCTGGCCGCCTCGGGCAACGGACTGGGTCTGTCGCTCGAAGACTATCAGGCCTTGCCGGACCTGGAGCGAGAGCACCGACTGGAGCCGGTCAGGGCGGCCCTGCTGGCGGCGGGCGCCGACCGGGTCATCGATACGGTCGCCGACTTGCCGGCTCTGTTCGGACTGTCCGGAAACCGGCAGTCGGGCTGACGCAAGGTCGCCTGTCACACAGCCGACACCAAGGCCCCGATATGTCAGGGGAGGATCAGATCAGTGGACGGACTCGCGCACCCTTGAACATTCTGCTTGTGACCCTGGACCAGTTCCGCGCCGACTGCCTGTCCTGCGCCGGCCATCCCGTCGTCCGGACGCCCAATCTGGACCGCCTGGCTGCCCAGGGGGTTCGATTCGCCCGCCACTACAGCCAGTCAGCGCCCTGCAGCCCGGGACGGGCCAGTCTCTACACGGGCATGTACCAGATGAACCACCGGGTGGTCGGCAACGGCACACCGCTCGACGGACGGTTCGACAACCTGGCCCATGCCGCCCGCCGGGCCGGCCATGTTCCGACCCTGTTCGGCTATACCGACCAGAGCATCGACCCCCGCGACACCCTGGGCCCGGACGACCCTCGCCTGCTGACCTACGAGGAAGTCCTGCCCGGCTTTGACATCGGCCTTCGTCTGGCGGCCGGGGCTCCAGGGATCTGGATCGACTGGCTGAGAGCCAAGGGATATGCGCTGCCCGACGAGGCCATGCCAGCCATCGCCACCGAACCGCAGCGGTCAGCGGACCTGAGCATCTCGGCCTTTCTGACCGACCATTTCCTGGACTGGGTCGGGGAGCAGAACGCGCCCTGGTTCGCCCATCTCAGCTATTTCCGGCCCCACGAGCCCTTTGCGGCGGCCGGCCATTTCGCGACCCTGTACGATCCGGCCGACATGCCTTTGCCGATCGCGCCGTCAGACGAGCGTCACTGGCTCCATGAGCGGTTCCTGAAGCATCCGCTGCTCGCGGCGCCGGCCGACGAGGCCGGCATGCGCCACATCATGACCCATTATTTCGGCATGGTCAGCGAGGTTGATCACCAGCTGGGCCGGGTCTGGGACGCCCTGGAGGCCAGCGGCCAATGGGACGACACCCTGATCATCGTCACCTCCGACCATGGCGAACAGCTGGGCGACCATGGCCTGATCCAGAAGCTCGGATTCTTCCAGGGCAGCTTCAACATCCTGGGGCTGGCGCGCGATCCACGACCGGGCGCGGCGCGCGGCCTGGTGGTCGACCAGTTCACCCAGAACATCGACATCTTCCCGACCCTCTGCGACGCCCTGCAGATTCCGATCCCGGCGCAATGCGACGGCCTGCCCCTGACCCCCTTCCTGCAGGGCGAGACGCCCCCCTGGTGGCGGGACTCAGCCCATTGGGAGTTTGACTGGCGCTCGGGCTTCATTGCGCAGGGTCCCCATGACTGGCCCTGGGACCGCCGCCTGGAACGCCAGAACCTGGCGGCCCTCCGGACGGACGACGCGGCCTATGTGCATTTCGGCGACGGCAGCTACCTCTGCTTCGACCTGAAGGCCGACCCGACCTGGCGAACGCGGGTCACCGATCCAGCCCGGATCCTGGAGATGGCGCAGCGCATGCTGAACTGGCGCGCCCAGCACGCAGACCGCACCCTGACCGGCATGCTGGTGGAAAAGGGCGGAGTGGGACGCTGGCCGGTGATGCCGCAAGACTGGGGAAGGACCGACCATGACTGATACTGCAGAAACATCCGTCGCCTATGCCGATCTGGACAGCCTCATCGGCCGCCTGAACGCCATGGCGACCTGGGTCTCAGCCGAGGCCGATGGCATGAGCGAACTGGATCACGGCCTGCAGTGCGCCGCCGAACTGGCGGCGATGGCGCCGGATGACGAGGCGCTGCAGATCGCCGGGCTGGTGCATGATATAGGTCATGGACTCTGCCATATCCGTGACCATGATCTGGTCAGCGCAGAAGCCGTGCGGCAGGTGCTCGGGGATCGGGTCGCCGCCCTTGTGGGACTTCATGTCCTTGCCAAGCGCTATCTCGTGACAACCGATCCTGACTATCGCGCAAGGCTCTCGCCCACCAGCGTCGCCTCCCTGGCGGCCCAGGGGGGCGACCTGTCCGAATCGGAAGTCCGGGACTTCGAGTCCCGGGACCATTGGCGTGAAGCCCTGGTTCTTCGCCGGGCCGATGAAGCCGCCAAGGTGGCCGGCCGCGACGTTCCCGGCCTGGAAAACTGGCTGCCCGCCCTGACCCGTGTCGCGGCCCGGGCCTGATGCCATCCATTCCCGCTGACCAGCTGGCCCGCCATCTCAAGGGATCCCTGGGACAGCGGCAGACACGGTCTGGCCTCTCGCCGCGACGGTTGCCGGCCTGGGCCGAAGCCCAGAACCTGGACGCCAGCCTGGACCTGATGGCCGGCATGACCAGCGGGGTGCGACTGGAATTCCTGACCACCAGCCGCACCCTGGGTCTGACGGTTCTGACCACCGGCCTCCAGATGCTGCCAGAGTCGAGGCGGCCCATCGCCTTTGACCTTGTGGTGGACGGGGTTCTCCACGACCGGGCCACGGTTCAGTCCGGACGAACCCTGGTCGTGGACACCACCCAGGTTCCCCAGGCCGTGTCCATGCTGCCCGGAGAGCCTTGCCAGATCGACTTTGCGCGGCTCCCGCCCGGCTCCAAACGGGTCGAGATCTGGTTGCCTCAGTCGGCCCTGGTGGATCTGCATTCGCTGCAGATCGACTCCGGGACAGGCCTCGGGATCGTCGAGTCACAACGCCCTCTCTGGGCCCATTATGGCAGTTCGATCAGCCACGGCATGGATGCGGAAGGTCCCAGTGGGACCTGGCCGGCCGTCGCGGCCCAGGTGCTTGGACTCGACCTGCTGAACCTGGGTTTTGCCGGCCAATGTCACCTGGACGGCTTCGTGGCGCGGGCCATCCGGGATGCCCGGCCAGACCTGATCAGCCTCAAGCTCGGCGTGAATGTGATCAACCTGGATTCCATGCGCGAACGGACTTTTGCGCCGGCCGTCCACGCTTTTCTCGACACCCTGCGCGAGGGCCTGCCCGACACACCGGTTCTGGTCCTCTCGCCCATTCTCTGCCCGATGATCGAAGACAGACCGGGGCCTACCTTGAGGGCGGGCGACCAGATCCGGACGGTTGAGCGGCCGACCGAGCTTGCCGAAGGCGCCCTGACCCTTGGCCGGACAAGAGCGCTGCTGTCCCAGATCATTGCCAGACGGCAGGCGGCCGGAGACGCAAACCTGTTCTATCAGGACGGACGGGACCTGTTCGACACCGCTGATCTGGCCGACCTGCCGGACGGCCTGCATCCCAATGCTGCCGGCCTGGACCGCATGGGCCGGCGCTTTGCCGTTTCGGCGCCGGAGGTCTTCCGCACGGTCCGCGACCTCGCTGCCGGGACGATCGAGCGATAGGCCCAGGGCGAACGCCCCGGGAAGCAATCATCAGTCAGCCGATGTGATGGGCCCCGACGGCGCCCCGGCCAGTTGCCGGCTCAGTCGCTCGACCTCGAGTTCGCCCTCCCGGGTCTGGCCGCCGAGATCGAGAAAGCGCTGCATGTTGAGGCGGGCTGTTTCGTCCCGGATGAGGGACTGGAAGAGAAAGCTCTCCTCGACCAGGCCTTCCGGCAAGGGATTGGCGGCGAAGGATACAGCCTGCTTGGCCAGGATCACGGCCTCGGCCGGCCAGGCGCAGATACGGGCGGCCAGGTCATCCACGAACGGGCCAATCTCATCAGCCTCCAGGCAGCGATTCAGATAGCCCCAGGCGGCGGCCGTCTCGGCGTCCAGATCGCCGCCGCCAAGAATGACCTCCAGAGCCCTGGCCCGGCCGATCAGACGCGGCAGTCGCTGGGTGCCGGTACCGCCCGGCAGGATGCCCAGCGGGACCTCCATCTGGTTGATCCGGGTCTGGCCCCGCACGCCGAACCGCATGTCGAACCCCATGACCAGTTCGCTGCCGCCGCCGCCCACCCGGCCCTCGATCTGGGCGATGGTCACAGCCTTCATGCTGCCGAAGCGCTGGCACATGGCGTGGAAGGCGTTCTGGCCAGCGGCTTCCCGGGCCGCCAGCTGGTCGATGGGAAACCCGAGAATGGCGGCCACGTCGAAATGGGCGATGAAGAAGTCCGGGTTCGTGCTCTTGAGCACGAACACCCTCACCTCCGGATCCGCTTCCAGTTCCAGCGACAGCCTCGAAAGCTCGGAATAGAGCTCGAGCGTCATCAGGTTGATCGGCGGATTGTCGACCAGAGCCGTGAGGCGGCCGCCATCTCTGGAAGTCTTCAGCCGGCTGTAGCTGTCATAGGCCATGGCGCAGTCCTTTCAGGATCCCTGGGGTCGCCGGGTCAGACCTTGGCCGCCGGATAGCCGATCTCGGCCAGCACCTCGTCCGTATCCTGACCGATGCGGGGCGGATCGCGGCGGATGCTGGCCGGAGTCTTCGAAAACTGCAGGCCGGGCTTTATGGCGCGGTAGTCGCCCTCTCCTTCCAGCTGGCGGGTCTCGAACAGGGTCTTGCTGAGCTGTTCGTCCTCGAAGATATCCGCCGGCAGATTGGCCCGCATCACAGGGATGGAGTTGGCGGCCCCGAGGGCCATCCATTCCTCGGTGGTGTGGGCGGCGGCGGCCTCCGACATCATGGCGTAGTATTCATTGACCTTGGCCTTGCCACTGGGCTTGGAGGTGAAGCGCTCGCTTTCGTAGGCGCCCGGCAGGCCGCCCAGTTCCATGAACCGCGCTGACTGCGCGGCATTGGCCGGCAGGACGGTGATCCAGCCGTCGCGGGTCTGGACCGGCCGCCGGTGAGGCGTGATCGTGGTGGTATGGCCGAACTTTCCGGTCGGCGGCACGAAGGTCTCGCCATAGAGGTGCTCGGCCATGATATAGCCGGTGAAGGTTTCCAGCATGGGAACGGCCACATACTGGCCCTCGCCGGTCTTTTCCTTGTGGCGCAGGGCCGCAAGAGTCGCGATGACCGCGAACAGGCCGCAGGTCTTGTCGGCGAGCAGGGACGGCAGGGGCCGCAGATCGGCTTCCGGATCCACCAGTTGACCGAGGCCGCAGGCGCCGCTGGCCGACTGGATCAGGTCATCAAAGGCCTGGAGGCCGGCATAGGGTCCCTCCGGGGCATAGCCCATGGCCTCGACATAGACTATGTCCGGTTTGATCGCGGCGACCTGCTCATAGGAAAAGCCCAGCCGCGCCACGGCCGATGGTCGCATGTTGTGGATGAATACATCCCCCGTCGCGATGAGGGCGGTCAGGGCCGCCTTGCCCTCATCGGTCTTCAGATCCAGGCTGACCGATCGCTTGTTGCGATTGAAGGCGACATAGGAGGGGCCCATTTCCTTGGAGTTGGGCGCCTTGCCGCCGTTCCTTTGCCGGTCGCCGGAAGGCTCTTCCACCTTGATCACATCGGCGCCCAGGTCGCCCAGGGTCTGGGTGGCGTAGGGACCAAGAACGAACTGGGAGAGGTCAATAATGCGAACCCCTGTCAGGGGACCCGATGCTTGGCGGTCGCTTTGCTGCTTGATGGTCATCGATCTCTCGCCTCACCCATTTTCTGTCCCCGGTTCTTGCTGCCGCCGACCTGCCTGCCCTGTGAAGGGTCGGGTGTCCTGAGGAAGCGAACCTGTCCTGATACCGGCGTCCCTGTCACCCCAAAGCCATTTGGGCAAGGGCTGCGATGCTCCCACCTTGGCCGTGACCCGTCACGCGCCGATGTCCCGCCCCCTGTGAAACTTGCGACGGCCCGGCGGATCGAAGCTCCGCCCCGATGCGTTGAGGGTGCGCCACCGGGTCTGACATCCAGACAGGAACAGGAGCGAAACATGATTGAACTGTCGCCGCTGCCCTACAGCTATGATGCGCTGGAGCCCGTGCTGTCGACCCGGACCCTGCAGATTCATCATGACCGGCATCATGCGAAATATGTCGAGGTGGTGAACCAGCTGACCCAGGAACTCGAATGGCCTGAGGCCGCCCTGGAAACAATCATGGCCAAGGCCGAGGGAGAATCCCGGACAAAACTGTCGCAGAACGCCGTCCAGGCCTGGAACCACGGCTTTTTCTGGAACAGCATGGCCAGGCGGCCGGATCCGGCCTCCGGCGCCCTGGCCGATGCGATCGCCAGAACAGACGGGGGCGCGTCGGGCCTGAAGACGGCCTTTGTCGCCGCCGGCCTCGGCCATTTCGGATCAGGCTGGATATGGTTGGTTCTGGACGATGGCATGATCGCCATTCGTCAGTCCCATGACGGCGATCCGCGTCGGGCCGGAGACGGTTTGCCTTTGCTGGTCTGCGACGTCTGGGAACATGCCTATTACCTCGATCACCAGAACGACCGCGCCGCCTTCCTCAAGGGCTGGTGGGACCGACTGGCGAACTGGAGTTTTGCGGCCAGTCAGATGGCGGCCGCAGCATCGGGCGGCAACGGCTGGACCTATGCAGACGGGTCCCATTTCCTTTCCGACCTGGCCTGAAATCTGCGGTCGCCTGAGCGGTATCGATACCGAGGCCCGCTCCTGGTCAGGACAGGGCCCTACAATCCTGTGGTCCGGCGCCGCCAGACAGGATTAAGGTCGCTTCCATGGCGACTTTGACCCTGCAGGCGGTTTGACGATGAACGATGTCGAACTTCATGGACATCTGATCGGGCGGCAGGGCTCGCGCCGGGACCTCAACACGCCGGTCCTGGTCATCGACCAGGACGCCCTGGACCGGAACATCGCCCTGATGGCCGGGTTCGCGGCGAGCAAGGGCCTGAAACTGCGGCCCCATGCCAAGACCCACAAGAGCCCGGATGTGGCCCGGCGACAGATCGCCGCCGGCGCCATCGGGGCCTGTTGCGCCAAGCTGGGCGAGGCCGAGGCCCTGGCGGACGGCGGTGTGTCGACCGGCCTGCATTTGACCTCACCGGTGGTGTCCGCCCCCGCGATCGAGCGGCTGGTGGCGCTCAATGCGCGGACGGAGGGCCTGATGTGCGTGGTTGACCATCCGGACAATGTCCGGGCCCTGGGGGAGGCCGCAATGGGCGGAAAGCCCCTGACGGTGATCATCGACATCGATCCGGGAATCCGCCGGACGGGCGTCGCCTCGCCACAGGCGGCGGTGACCCTTCTGGCGGCGATCCGCGCAGAACCGGCCCTGACCTATGGCGGCATCCAGTGCTACTGCGGCATGCAGCAGCACATCGAGGGTTTTGCGGCCCGCAAGGCCTCCATGGAAGAACGGGCGGGCTATGTCCGGACCGTCATCGACGCCCTGACAGCGGCGGGCGGCGCCCCGGAGATCGTCACCGGCGGCGGCACCGGGACCCACAGGATCGATGCGGATCTTGGACTGTTCACCGAACTCCAGGTCGGCTCCTATGTCTTCATGGACAGCCAGTACCTGGCCTGTGAGCTTCAGGACGGCGGAGGATCGCCCTTCGAGACCGCCCTGATGATCGATTCCCGGGTCGTCAGCGCCAATGCCCGGGGGATGGTGACCCTGGACGCCGGCTTCAAGTCGTTTTCGACCGACGCTGATCCGCCCCTGGTTCTCGGCGGCGCACCGGAAGGGTCGCGATACGCCTTCATGGGGGATGAACATGGCGCGCTGATTGTCGGGGCGGCGGAAGCCCCGCCGCTGAATGCCCTGGTGACGCTGGCCGCGCCCCACTGCGACCCGACCGTCAACCTCTACGACACCTTCCACGTCGTTCAGGGCGATACGCTGGTGGCGCTCTGGCCCGTCGCGGGCCGGGGCCGCTCGAGATAGGCCCGGGAGTGCAATCTCATGGCCCTTCACCGTCGGACCCTGCTGGCCCAGGGCCTTGGACTGATCGCCAGCCCCGCCCTCTCGGCGGATAAGGAAGCCCGGCTCTTGCGCAGCGACGTGGAAGCCTTCGTCAATTTCGGGGCGCATCGAACGGGTACGGCGGTAGAGGCGAAAACCGCCGATTGGTTCGCCGCCAGACTCCGGAGGTTTGGCTATGCCGCCACGTCGCACGGCTTTCCGGTGCGCTCCATCCTCGATCCCGGCGGCGTCCTCACCGCACCCGGTTTCTCTGCACAGGTGTTTCCTCAATGGATCACGCCGGACCGGGCCCTTGCCAACCCGGTGGAGGGGCCTCTGGCCCACACCGGCGAGAACCTATCCGACTGTATCGCGGTTCGCCGGGAGCGTGCCGCTCCGGGGGCCTATTGGCCGGCTTCCCTGCAAACGGATGCGGAAGCCGCCGCAGCGTCTGGGGCCCGCGCTCTGGTCCTGGCCTTCGACGAGCCGACGGGCGATCTGTTTGCCTGCAATCAGGAGAGCCACAGGGACCTGCCCTTGCCGGTGGCCATTGTCCGCCCATCGGACCTCAAGGCCCTTGATGACCTTGCCGTCCGCCGCCTCCCGGCGCGGCTGGAGCTCACGGGACAGAAGGCTCCGGTTACCGGCCAGGCCGTGCTGGCGCAGAAGCCCGGCGCCGGTCCGGCCATCGTGATCTCGACGCCCCTGACCGGATGGTTCCGGTGCGGCGCCGAACGGGGTCCGGGAATCGCCCTGCTGTTTCGGCTGGCGAAAGTCCTGGCGACGGCCCCCTGCCCGGTCGTTCTGCTGGGCGCCGGCGCCCATGAGCTGGGGCATCTTGGCATGCAACATCTGGTCGGACGGGCCCCGAGCCCTGATCAGACCGCCCTCTGGCTGCATCTGGGCGCCAGCCTCGCCGCGGTCGCCCTGGATCAGCGCTATGACCGGCCGAGGCTGCAGTATGCCACGGTGTCGTCAAACATGGCCGGTCGCGCAGGCCTGGCGCTCCCGGCCGACTTCTGGACCCGACTGCCGGCAGGCCCGCAGGCGCCCGGCGAAACGGGGGACGTGATCCGGGCCGGCCACCAGACCGTGATCGGCCTGGCCGGAAGCTTTCCGGGCTTTCACACTCCCGGCGATGATGGGCGGGCGATCGATTATGAGGCGCTCGAGGTCCTCGCCCTCGCGCTCGAAGGCCTGGTGTCGGCGGTCAGCGGCTCTTCAGCCTGACCCCGGGCCTGCCGAGGCCGTCTTGCCACGGTTACAGGCTGCCCTTATCAGCGATCACATGACTGAAGCTGCGCCGCAGCGCGCACCGGAGCCCCGATTTGCGGCGGCCTCGCTGATCGCCGTGATCTTCATCAACATGCTGGGCTTCGGGATCATCGTCCCGTTGCTGCCCTTCTATGCCAAGTCCTTCGAGGCGCCGCCCTGGCAGATCGCCCTGATCTTTTCGGCTTATTCCGTCGGCGCCTTCTTCGGCGAGCCCTTCTGGGGCCGGCTTTCGGACCGGTACGGTCGCAAGCCGATCCTGATCTCGACCATCACGGCCAACTGTCTCTGCTATCTGGCCCTGGCCTTCGCCCCCAACATCTGGGCGGCCTTCCTCATAAGGCTGGTGGGCGGCATGGCGGCGGGCAATGGCTCGGTCATCCAGGCCTATATCGCCGACGTGACGCCTCCGGACCGTCGGGCGCGCCAGCTGTCCTATCAGGGCGCTGCCTGGAACGTCGGACTGATCGTCGGTCCGTCCATCGGGGGGCTGTTTGCCCATACCAATGCCGGCCCGGCCGGCTTTCGCATCCCCCTGTTCATCGCCTCGGGCCTCGCCTTCCTCTGTGTCGTCGCGATCGTGATGGTTATCCGCGAAAGCCGGGTTCGGGACTCCGGCCCTTCACGCCGGCCCAGCCGCTGGGCGGTCATGGGGGACGTCCTGCAGCATCCGGTCATGAGCCGGCTCCTGCTGCTGACCTTCCTGGTCGGTTTCGCCTTTACCGGCATCGAGTCGGTGTTTGGACTATGGACCCAGGCACGGTTCGAGTGGGGCCCCCGGGAAATCGGCATCAGCTTCGCCTTTGTGGGGGCCAGCGCCTTCCTGACCCAGACTCTGGTCACCGGTCGCCTGTCGGAAAGATTTGGCGAAGGGCCGATGCTGGCTGTCGGAATGGTCATCACGGTCGTTGCCATGGTGTTGCAGACCGTATCGACCGGCGGGGAGATGACCACCGTCCTGATGTGCCTGACTGCGGTTGGGCAGTCGGTCGCCTTTCCCAATGTCGGCGCCATGCTGTCGCGCAGCGCAGACCCCTATCGGCAGGGCCAGATCATGGGACTCAACAACGCCGCCGGCGCCCTGGCGCGGGTCGTGGGGCCCCTTTGCGCCAGCCTGGTGTTCCAGAGCCATATCAACGGCCCCTTCCTGCTCGGGGCGATTGTCGTGGCTCCGGCGATATTCCTGGCGCTTTCGGCCAACCGAAGAGCGATGGCGAGCCGGTAGTCATGGCTGTATGGTCCCCTCCGAAGACCGGGGAAAAGCGCCGGCCCCAAGACAATCATCCCCGTCACGTCCGGAGACCATGATGACCAGCCAACTGATCGAAACCCTGGAAGACGGGGTCGCCACCCTGACCATGAACCGCCCCGAGGCCCGCAACGCCCTCACAGGCGAACTGCTGGCCGCCCTGTCAGAAGCTGGGCCCAGACTCGCTGCCGACCCCAGGGTTCGCGTCGTCGTCCTGACCGGGGCCGGCGGCGCCTTTTGCGCCGGGGGGGATGTGAAGGGCTTTGTTGCAGCGCCCAGGGAAGGCCAGACTCCGCCCAGCTTCGAGGAGCGGGTCCACGGGCTGCGCACCGGCATGGAGTTCAGCCGCTGGCTTCACCAGATGCCCAAGCCCACCCTGGCCGTCATTCCCGGAGCCGCCGCAGGCGCTGGCCTGTCCATGGCCCTGGCCTGCGACCTGCGCATCGCCTCCAATGACGCCAAGATGACCACGGCCTTCTCGAAGATCGGGGCCTCCGGCGACTACGGTGGCAGCTACTTCCTCACCCATCTGGTCGGACCGGCCAAGGCGCGGGAACTCTACTTCACCGCAGACGTCATCACCGGAGCCGAGGCCGCGCGCCTGGGCATCGTGACCCGGGCGGTGCCGTCCGAGGATCTTGCCAGAGAGGCCGGGGAACTGGCGCGTCGTCTGGCCAGTCTGCCAACCGCCGCGATCGGCTACATGAAAAAGAATCTCGGCCTCGCCGAGCATGGCAGCCTCGGCGAGGTTCTGGACATGGAGGCCATCCACATGGTGCGCACCATGATGACCGAGGACCACAAGGCCGCCTCCCTGGCCTTTGTCGAAAAGCGTCCTCCGGTCTTCCAGGGGCGGTGATCGGACAGGGCGACCGGGTCAAAACCGGATCACCATCGCCCCCGAAGACCGGAATCTGCGCAATTTATCTCCGCATGGTGCAACGCTGCAGCAGAATGTGGAAATAAATTACCGATTGCCCCCTTGGCGGCCTTACCGCTAATGCCGCGATCTATATCCACTTCAGCCCGGTCCCGACCGGGCAGCTTTTCGCTGTTCTGACTCCAAGGATTCCCCGGATGGGCGCTCCCGTTTCGCAAGGCCTGTACGACCCCCGCAATGAGCACGACGCCTGTGGCGTCGGTTTCGTGGCCAATATCAAGGGACGCAAATCCCATGAGGTGGTGGCCTGCGGTCTGGAGATCCTGATCAACCTCGATCATCGGGGCGCCGTGGGGGCTGACCCCATGGTTGGCGACGGCGCCGGGATTCTGATTCAGATGCCGGATGCCCTGCTTCGCGACTGGGCCGCTGGCGCCGGAGTCGATCTGCCGGCGCCCGGCGACTATGCCGTGGCCATGTGCTTCATGCCGCGGGACCAGGCCGCGCGGGATGTGGCCGTGTCCCAGTTCGAGCACTTCATGAAGGTCGAAGGCCAGACCTTCATTGCCTGGCGCGATGTGCCCGTCGACACTTCGGGCCTGGGCGAAGCCGTGCTTGCCGGCATGCCGGTCATCCGTCAGGCCATCGTCGGCCGGGGCCCCGGAACCCGCGACCAGGACGCCTTCGAGCGCAAGCTGCTGACCATCCGCAAGCAGCTTCAGAACCCGCTGGAGGAGCTGGCGGCCAAGAAGAACCTGCCAGGTTTGGCGGAACTGTATCTCCCCTCCTTCTCCAGCCGGACGGTGGTCTACAAGGGCCTGTTGCTGGCAGGCCAGGTGGGCGTCTTCTACACGGACCTCAAGAACCCCCTGACCGAGTCCGCCCTGGCCCTGGTTCACCAGCGGTTCTCGACCAACACCTTCCCGTCCTGGAAGCTGGCCCACCCCTACCGTTTCATCGCCCATAACGGCGAGATCAACACCGTCCGCGGCAACGTCAACTGGATGAACGCCCGGCGCCGCACCCTCGAATCCGACCTGCTGGGTCCGGACCTCAACAAGATGTGGCCGCTGATCCCGCATGGCCAGTCAGACACCGCCTGCCTGGACAATGCCCTCGAGCTGCTGGTGGCCGGCGGCTATCCGCTTGCCCATGCGGTCATGATGCTGATCCCGGAAGCCTGGGCCGGCAACCCGCTGATGGACTCCAAGCGCAAGGCCTTCTACGAATATCATGCCGCGCTCATGGAACCGTGGGACGGACCCGCCGCCGTGGCCTTCACCGACGGCCGCCAGATCGGCGCCACCCTGGATCGGAACGGGCTGAGACCTGCCCGATTCGTCATCACCGACCAGGACCATGTGATCATGGCCTCCGAGGTCGGCGTCCTGACCGTTCCCGAAGAGCGGGTGGTGCGCAAATGGCGTCTGCAGCCTGGCAAGATGCTGCTGATCGACATGGAACAGGGCCGGATCATCGAGGACGAGGAAATCAAGGCCTCCCTCGCCGATGCCGAGCCCTATGCCGAATGGCTGGCCCGCACCCAGTTCAAGCTGGAGGACCTGCCCGAGGCCCCGCCGGCCGAAGCCCTGATGGGCGCCGATCCGCAGGAGCTGCTCGATCGCCAGCAGGCCTTTGGCTACACCCAGGAAGATCTGCAGTTCTTCCTGGAGCCCATGGCCCAGACCGCAGACGATCCCATCGGATCCATGGGCGCCGATGTGCCGATCGCGGTCCTGTCCCGCCGCACCAAGCTGCTCTACGACTATTTCAAGCAGAACTTCGCCCAGGTCACCAACCCGCCCATCGATCCGATCCGCGAGGAACTGGTCATGAGCCTGGTTTCCATGATCGGCCCCCGGCCCAACCTGCTTGGACGTCAGGCCGGAACCCACAAGCGTCTGGAAGTGTCGCAGCCGATCCTCACCAACGAGGACCTGGCCAAGATCCGGGCGATCAGCGAACTGCTGGACGGCGCCTTCCGCACCGCCACCCTCGACGCCACCTGGCCGGCCGAGGACGGCGCGGCCGGGCTGGAAAAGGCGCTGGAACGGCTCTGCCGCGAGGCCACGGACAAGGTCCTGGCCGACATGAACATCCTGATCCTGTCGGACCGGGCGACCTCGTCCGACCGGATCGCCATCCCGGCCGCCCTGGCGACCGCCGCTGTGCATCATCACCTGATCCGTCAGGGTCTGCGCATGCAGACCGGCCTGGTGATCGAGACCGGAGAGGCCCGCGAAGTCCACCACTTCTGCGTCCTGGCCGGCTATGGCGCAGAAGCGGTGAACCCCTATCTGGCCTTCGAGACCCTGGAACATCTGCGGGTTCGCAACGACTATCCCCTGTCGGCCTATGAGGTCCGCAAGAACTTCATCAAGGCGGTCGGCAAGGGTCTGCTCAAGGTCATGTCCAAGATGGGCATCTCGACCTACCAGTCCTATTGCGGCGCCCAGATCTTTGACGCCGTGGGCCTCAACAGCACGGTGATCGAACAGTACTTTACCGGCACGGCCACCACGATCGAGGGCATTGGCCTGGAGCAGATCGCCGACGAGGCCGTCCGGCGCCACCGCGACGCCTTCGGCGACAACCCCATCTATGCCTCCATGCTGGATGTCGGCGGCACCTTCGCCTTCCGCCTGCGGGGCGAAGAGCATGCCTGGACACCAGAAACCGTCAGCCGGCTGCAGCATGCCGTGCGCGGCAACCTGCCCGACGAGTACCGGCTGTTCGCCGAAGGGATCAACCAGCAATCCGAGCGCCTGCTGACCCTGCGCGGCCTGATGCAGTTCAAGGCCTGCGACAGCCCAGTCAGCCTGGACGAGGTCGAACCGGCCTCCGAGATCGTCAAGCGCTTCGCCACCGGCGCCATGAGCTTTGGCTCCATCAGTCGCGAGGCCCACACCAATCTTGCCGTGGCGATGAACCGCATCGGCGGCCGCTCCAACACCGGCGAAGGCGGCGAGGAATCCGATCGCTTCAAGCCCCTGCCCAACGGCGATTCCATGCGCTCGGCCATCAAGCAGGTCGCGTCCGGCCGCTTCGGGGTGACGGCCGAATATCTGGTCAATGCCGACGACATCCAGATCAAGATGGCCCAGGGCGCCAAGCCCGGCGAGGGCGGCCAGCTGCCCGGCCACAAGGTCGATGTGAACATCGCCCGGGTCCGCCATTCCACCCCCGGGGTCGGCCTGATCAGCCCGCCGCCGCACCACGACATCTATTCCATCGAGGATCTGGCCCAGCTGATCCACGACCTGAAGAACGCCAATTCCCGCGCCCGGATCTCGGTCAAGCTGGTCTCTGAAGTCGGGGTCGGGACCGTGGCGGCCGGGGTGGCCAAGGCCCGCGCCGACCACATCACCATTTCCGGCTTCGAGGGCGGCACCGGGGCCTCGCCCCTGACCTCCCTTCTGCATGCCGGATCGCCCTGGGAAATCGGCCTGGCCGAGACCCAGCAGACCCTGCTGCTCAACGGTCTGCGCAGCCGCGTCGCTGTCCAGGCGGATGGCGGCCTGCGGACCGGCCGGGACGTGGCCGTCGCCGCCCTTCTGGGCGCCGACGAGTTCGGCTTCGCCACGGCCCCGCTGATCGCCTCGGGCTGTATCATGATGCGCAAATGCCATCTGAACACCTGCCCCGTCGGGGTGGCGACCCAGGACCCTGTCCTGCGCGCCCGGTTCACGGGTCAGCCCGAACATGTGATCAATTACTTCTTCTTCGTCGCCGAAGAACTGCGGGAGATCATGGCCAGCCTGGGCTTCCGGACCGTCGCCGAGATGGTCGGTCAGGTCGAACGGCTGGAAATGCGCGGCGCCATCGAGCACTGGAAGGCCAGCGGCGTCGACCTGTCGCGCATCCTCCATGCCGTCCGTCCGGAAAACGCCGCCAGCCTCTCCAACACCGACCGGCAGGACCATGGCCTCGACAAGGCCCTGGACGTGACCCTGATCGCCGATGCGAGGGCCGGCCTCGAAACCGGCGCCCTGGTGCGCGGAACCTACGGCATCCGCAATATCAACAGGACCGTCGGCACCATGCTGTCCTCCGAGGTTGCCCGTCTGCATGGACATGCCGGCTTGCCCGAGGACACCATTTCCCTGACCTTCAATGGCGCCGCCGGCCAGAGCTTCGGCGCCTTCCTGGCCCGGGGCGTCAGCCTGGAACTGATCGGCGACGGCAACGACTATGTCGGCAAGGGACTGTCGGGCGGCCGGGTCGTGGTGCGCCAACCCCTGGAGTCGACCCGCAATCCGGTCGAGAACATCATCGTCGGCAACACTGTCCTCTATGGCGCCATCGCCGGCGAAGCCTATTTCCAGGGCGTCGCCGGCGAGCGGTTTGCCGTCCGCAACTCCGGCGCCGTGGCGGTGGTGGAAGGCGTTGGCGATCATGGCTGCGAATACATGACCGGCGGCGTCATCGTGGTTCTGGGCGCCACGGGCCGCAACTTCGCGGCCGGCATGTCGGGCGGCGTGGCCTATGTCTATGACCCGGACGGCCGGTTCCCCTCCCTGTGCAATGCCTCGATGGTCGAACTGGAACCGATTGCCGCGGCAGAGACTTCGGATGGCTTTGGGCGCCCCAGCCAGAAGTCGGTGTCGGTCGAGGACAACGGCATGGGCGACATGCTGAAGTTCGATGCCGAGCGCCTGAAGATCCTGGTCGAGCGGCACCGGCTCTATACCGGCAGCCGCCGGGCCAGCGAGATCCTCGACACCTGGGACCAGGCCCTGGGCCGGTTCTGGAAGGTCATGCCCAAGGACTATCGCCGCGCCCTGACCGATCAGGCCAACGCCCGTTCCGCCGCCGCCGTGGCCGCGGAATAACCCCTCAAAGTCGGAGACACCCCATGGGCAAGCCCACCGGCTTCCTTGAGATCGAGCGCCAGGACCGCGTCTATGAGGCGCCGGAGAAACGCCTGGAAACCTGGAACGAGTTTGTCGTTCCCCTGCCCGAAAAGACCCTGAACCAGCAGGCCTCGCGCTGCATGGATTGCGGGATTCCGTTCTGTCACAGCGGCTGTCCGGTCAACAACCAGATCCCGGACTTCAACAATCTGGTCTACCAGGACCAGTGGCGGACGGCGCTCGAGAACCTTCAGTCGACCAACAACTTCCCGGAGTTCACGGGCCGCGTCTGTCCCGCGCCCTGCGAGGCCTCCTGCACCCTCAACATCGTCGACACCCCGGTGACCATCAAGACGATCGAATGCGCCATTGTCGACAAGGGCTGGGAAGAAGGCTGGATCGAACCCCGCCCCTCGCCGCGCGGCACCGGCAAGCGGATCGCCGTGGTCGGTTCGGGCCCGGCCGGTCTGGCCTGCGCCCAGCAGCTGGCCCGGGTTGGCCATTGCCCGACGGTGTTCGAAAAGAACGACCGGATTGGCGGGCTCCTTCGCTACGGGATTCCGGACTTCAAGATGGAAAAGCATCTGATCGACCGCCGGGTCGCCCAGATGGAGGCGGAAGGCGTGATCTTCCGGACCAATATGGAAATCGGCGTCAATGTCTCGGTGCAGCGCATCCTGGATGACTACGACGTTCTGGTCATGGCCGGCGGCGCCGAAAAGCCGCGGGATCTGGAGGTCCCGGGGCGCGAACTGGACGGTATCCATTTCGCCATGGATTTCCTGGTCCAGCAGAACAAGCGCAATGCCGGCGACAACGAAGCCAAGGCAGCGCCCCAGGGCGCCATCTCCGCAGCCGGCAAACATGTCGTGGTCATCGGCGGCGGCGATACCGGCTCGGACTGCATCGGCACCTCCAACCGACACGGCGCGGCCTCGGTCACCCAATTGGAAATCATGCCCGAGCCGCCGCTGCACGAGAACAAGCTGCTGACCTGGCCGGACTGGCCCCTGAAGCTGCGCACCTCGTCCAGCCACCAGGAAGGCTGCGAACGGGAGTTCGCCGTCGCCACCCGGCGCGCCATCGGCGTCGATGGCAAGGTCACGGCGCTCGAATGCGTCCGCATGTCCTGGGAGGCCGACGATCAGGGCCGGCAGGTGCTGAAAGAGGTTCCCGGCAGCGCCTTCGAGCTCAAGGCCGACCTGGTCCTGCTGGCCATGGGCTTTGTCTCGCCGCGCCATACGACCTTCACCGAACAGGCCGAGGTGGAGTTCGATGCCCGGGGCGCGGTCAAGGCGGCGGTCAGCGACTATCGTACGACCAACCCCCGCATCTTCGCCTGCGGCGACATGCGGCGCGGCCAGTCCCTGGTGGTCTGGGCGATCCGCGAGGGCCGTCAGTGCGCGCAAGCCATCGACAAGCACCTGATGGGCGTCAGCAAGCTTCCCCGCTGACGATCCTGCGCCGGCCGCGATCCTTCGCGGCCGGACCCCGTCCTATCCGGCGGCCAGATCCGCGGCGGCTTCCTCGCGGAGCTGGCGCTTGAGAATCTTGCCCGACGCGATGCGCGGCAGGGGCTCGTCCGTGATGCGGAAGTAACGCGGGATCTGGAACCGGGCCAGTCGCGGCTCCAGGAATGCCCGTAGCTCGGCCTCGTCCACCGGCTGGCTGACATAGAGGGTTGCCCCGACCTCTTCTCCCAGCCGCGCATCCGGAACGCCATAGACCGCCGCTTCCTGCACGGCCGGATGCTCCAGCAGGGCCGCCTCGACGGCGCCGCAGCCGATGTTCTCGCCGCCGCGGATCACCAGGTCCTTGATCCGGTCGACGATGTAGACAAAGCCGTCATGATCGACATAGGCCACATCACCCGTGCGCAGCCAGCCATCGACAAAGGTCTCGGCATTGGCGTCCGGCCGGTTCCAGTAGCCCTTCATGATCGAGGCGCCGCGCACCTGAAGCTCGCCGCGCGCCATGGGACCGAGCACCCCGCCCGCTTCATCGACGATGCGCAGGTCGAGCACGGCCGACACCTGGCCGGAACTGTCGGGATGGTCCAGATAGTCGCGGGCCGCGATCCCCACTCCGATGGCGTTGGTCTCGGTCATGCCCCAGCCGGTCGCCGGCCGGGCGCTGGCGAAGACCCGGTCGATGGCCCGCACCTGTTCCGGCGCCCGGGGCGCGCCGCCGCCGCCGATCTGGGCCAGGGTGCCCAGGTCCCTTCCGGTCCGTGCGGCCAGGTCAATCAGATCGCCTGTCACCGCCGCCGGAGCGGTGAAGTGGGTGACGCCCTCGCGCTCGACGAGGTCGGCGGCCACGGCCGCGTCCCATTTGTACATGGACACCAGCCTTCGCTGCGCCCGGTAGCAGGACAGATAGACCGCATGCAGGCCCGTGACATGAAACAGCGGGATACCCAGCAGGGCGACCGTCTGGGGCGCATCCTCGGCCGGCGCGGACACCAGGCCGGTCACGACGGCCGCATGGGCGTCCAGCTCCCAGGACAGCAGGGCGCTGATCACATTGCGATGGGTGGACACCGCGCCCTTGGGGTGGCCGGTGGAGCCGGAGGTGAACAGCATGATCGCGTCATCATCCGGCTGGACCGGAACCTTCGGCATCGCATCGACCGCCGGTCTGGACATCACCGCTTCATAGGTGCGGACGCCGGGTGCGACAGCCCCGCCGGTCCTGACCCCGATCACAGCCAGGTCCTCGGGCGCAGACGGACTTTCGGCGAGACGATCCAGCCTTTCCGGATCGGCCAGGAGGACCTTCGCCCCCGAATGCGAAAGCCCGAAGGCCATTTCCTCAGGCTGCCAGAGGGCGTTCATCGCCACGGCAATGGCCCCGATGGAGGTGATGGCCGAAAAGGCGATGATCCATTCGGGATAGTTGCGCATGGAGATGGCCACCCGGTCGCCAGGTTTCACGCCGAATTCCTCGACCAGGGCGGCGGCCAGGGTGCAGGACTGAACCCAGACCGCCTCGAAGCTCATGCGTTCCTCGCCATAGACCAGGAACGGCTTGTCGCTGCGGGTCGAGGCATAGAGCTCGCCCAGGGTCGGGGGCGCATTCAGGAACACCCTGCAGGTCCGGTCGCCGATCCTGGCCTCGACCAGCTCGTAGGGCTGTCCTGCGGCGGTCAGCTGCGCCAGCGCTTCAAGGCGTTTCATGTGGTTCCATCCCCGTGTTTCTGGCCGTCTGATGAACCGGTCTTGGCGCCGGTCTGCCATCTGGCCGAAGTGCGCAAGCTAGCGAGTCATATGAATCCCTGCGAGCCCCTTCCGCCGCGATTTGGCCCTTGCCTGGCTTGGCAGCGCTGGTCCGGCATGGAACGGTGGGATCAACAGCCAAGACACCAACCGATTCAAGAGACCCCGCCATGAGCTTTGACACGCCCCTGATCCTCAGCGGTCCCCTGCGCGAACCCCGTCAGATGCTGGCGGATCAGGAATATGGCGGCCACAGCTCGATCCACGACGACGCCATGGCCGAGAAGCTGGGCTTCCGGGCCGGTCCCATCGAGGGGCCGACCCATTTCAGCCTGTTCCCGCCCCTGCTGGCCCAGATCTGGGGTCAGGCCTGGTTCGAACGCGGCTGCATCTCGTCCCACTATCTCAACATGGTGGTCGAGGGCGAAGCCGTCCGGGCCTTTGTCGAGGTTCCCCAATCCGGCGCGACCCGCACCCGGGTCTGGGCGGAGAAGGCTGACGGCACGCCGGTGTTGGAAGCCAGCGCCAGCCTGGGCCCGGACCATGGCCAGACCCTGCTGGAGGGCCGGATGGCGGCGCTGCGCCCGGCCGAAAACCTGCTGATCCTGGCGGACCTGCATGTCGGCATGACCGGGGCCGAGGACGAAATGGTCTGCATGACGCCGGACCAGCATATGGGCGCCCTCTATCCCTTTTCCCTGAACCAGAAGCTGGCGGCGATCACCGAGACCTCGCCCTGGTACAGCGACGACGCCGCCTCTCCCTGGGGCCGGGCCATCATCCCGTTGGAAATGGTCAGCGTCCTGGCGGAGTATTCCAGCCGCATCGCGCAGTTTCCTGTCCGCGGCCCGGCGGTCGGCCTGTTTGCCGACCAGGAAATCCGGATGATCGACGGACCGCTGTTCGTCGGCGAGACCTACCGCATCCGCCGCGAGATCGTGGCCCTGGCCGAGAGCCGCCGGACGGAGTCCTATTGGGTGCGCACCCGCATCTTCGACGCCGACGGCCAGCGGCAGAAGGCCGAGATGCTGCTCAACCACGCCACCCTGAAGGACAGCTATGCCGGCTATGCCAAGGACGCCGCGCCGGTCTGACCCGGTCTAGAATCCCAGCTCGGCCAGGGTGACCACCCGGTGCTCCCGGGCGCTGGTCTCGGCGGCGACCCCCATGGCCACGGCCCGCAGGCCGTCATCGGCGGTCACCTGCACGGGACCCCGTCCCCGCACCGCGTCGATGAAGGCGGCGATCTGGAAATAGGTGGCGCCGTGATGGGTGCCGGCCTCGAGGATGGCCGGATCGACCGCGACGTGGGTCCGGACGGGCCGCTTGGCCTGGCCCAGCGGAACCCGGGGCGAATGCACCAGATCGCCCGAGGGAATGAAGGCTTCCAGCTTCGCCTTGTCGCCCACTGCGGTCAGGGCCTCCTGCTCTTCCGAGCCTTCGGCGAACATGTTGAGATCCAGCATGGCCCGGACGCCATTGGCAAAATCGATGACGGTGAAGCTGTTGTCGATGATGTCCGGCGTCTCGCCCCCGTAACGCTCATCGAGATGGTTCACGTCCATGGCGCCCGAGCAGTAGACCCGCACCGGCTCGCTGCCGACGATGGCCCGCATCAGGTCGAAGAAATGGCAGCATTTCTCGACCATGGTGCCGCCGGTGTTGCGGGAAAACCGGTTCCAGTCCCCGACCTTGACCAGGAAGGGGAACCGGTGCTCGCGGAACGACAGCTGGACCAGCCGCCCGACCTCGCCGCCCTGGACTTCCTCCATGAACCGGCCGACCGGCGGCATGAACCGGTATTCCATGCCGGTCCAGAAGACCCCGGCATGGGTCTTGGCGCGATCCGCAGCCCAGCGGGCGTCTTCCAGGGTGGTGCAGAGCGGCTTTTCACACAGGATATGGAGACCCGCCTCGAACAGCGGTTCCAGAACCTCGCGGTGAGTATGGTTCGGCGAAACGACCAGCACCGCATCGGGCCGGGCTTCGGCGATCATGGGCCCGATCGCCGAAAAGGTCGCGACGGGTGATCCCAGTTGACGCACGCCCCGCTCCAGACTGTCAGCCACCGGGTCCTGAAGCGCCACGATCTGGGCCTCGGGATGGAGTTTCAGGTTGCGGATATGCTCCCGCCCCATCATGCCAACACCGACGATGGCGAACCGCAGTTTTTCCATGATCCTGATCCAAACCCCAAACCCTGGAGGCTGCAGATGACCGCTGCGCCCGCCGTTACCGGCCTGTCGCATGGCCGCCGAACCCTCGGCAAGAGCGGCCTGACCGTCTCAGCCCTGGCCTGGGGCATGTGGCGGTTTCGCGGAACCGACATCAAGGCCGCCCGGGGCCTGGTCGAGACCGCCCTGGAGGTCGGGATCAACCTGCTCGACACGGCCGACATCTATGGCCCCGACAATGGCGAGGCCTTTGGCGCCGCCGAGGCCCTGCTGGGCGCGGTTCTGGCCGAGGCGCCGGAGCTGAGGGCGCAGTTCGTCCTGGCCACCAAGGGCGGCATCGAGATGGGCGTCCCCTATAACAGCAGCGGCGCCTACATCCTCTCGGCCGTCGAAGCTTCCCTGCGCCGGCTGAAAGTCGAACAGATCGATCTGTGGCAGATTCACCGGCCCGATCACCTGGCCCATCCGGCCGAGATCGCCCGGGCGTTCGAGACCCTTTTGGCCCAGGGCAAGGTGCGGGCCTTCGGGGTCTCCAACCATACGCCCGCCCAGACCGCCGCCCTGATGGCCCACCTGCCGATGCCCCTGGTTTCGGTCCAGCCGGAGTTGTCCGCCCTGGCCATCGACAGCCTGACTGACGGGGTTCTGGATCAGGCCCTTGCCCAAGACCTGGCCGTGCTGGCCTGGTCGCCCCTGGCCGGCGGCCGTCTGGCGGCGCCGGACGACGACCGGTCCAGGGCCGTGGCCGCCGTCCTGTCCCGGATCGCGGAGGAACAGGCGGTTCCCTTCGCCGCCGCCGCCCTGGCCTGGGTCATGGCCCATCCCGGCGGCGCCATCCCCATCATCGGATCCCAGACCCCGGCGCGGATCCGGGAGGCGGCCCGGGCCGTGGAGGTCCAGTTCAGTCGCGCCCAGTGGTACGAGGTCCTGACCTCCGCCAGAGGAGCGCCCCTGCCATGAGCCCCTGCGAAGTCTCCTGGTTCAGCGCCCTCTGTGACGACGACTACGAGTTTCTGGGCCAGCCCGATCCCCGGCTGCAATCCAGCTTCGAACATTGCCGCAATATTGCCCTCACCGCAGAAGCGGCGGGCTATGACAACCTGCTGCTGCCGTCAGGCTATGGGCTAGGCATTGATTCCACGGCCTTCGCCGCCGCCCTGGCGCCGATGCTGCGTCGCATGCGGATGCTGCTGGCCGTCCGCTGCGGCGAGATGTGGCCGCCGCAGCTGGCCCGGCAACTGGCGACCCTGGACCAGATGATGGGCGGTCGGCTGACCGTGAACATCATTTCCTCCGACATGCCCGGCGAGCGGCTGGACTCCCGGCCGCGCTACCAGCGCACCGTCGAGATCATGCAGATCCTGAACCGCCTGCTCAGCGGCGAGGCCCTGGACTTCGAGGGCGAATTCTATCGCTTCCAGCTGGAGCCGCCGCGGATCGCCAAGACCACGGCCCGGCGGATTCCCCTCTATTTCGGCGGCCTGTCGGACGATGCCCGGGAGGCCGCAGCCCGGGCCTGCGACGTCTATCTGATGTGGCCGGACACCCTGCCGGCCGTGCAGGAGATCATCCGGGACATGACCGACCGGGCAGCCCGCCACGGCCGGACCCTGAAATTCGGCTACCGGGTTCATGTGGTTGTCCGGGAAACGGAAACTGCCGCCCGCGAAGCGGCCAGCCGGCTGCTGTCACGGCTGGACGACGAGGCGGGGAAAGCGATCCGCAACCAGTCCCTGGACGCCGCTTCACAGGGCGTCCGCCGCCAGGCCGAGCTTCGCGAGACCTCCGGCGACGACGGCTATGTCGAGGACAATCTCTGGACCGGCATTGGCCGGGCGAGGTCAGGCTGCGGCGCCGCCATCGTCGGCGACCCCGACCAGGTCCTGGCCAAGCTGAACGCCTATCGGGCGCTCGGCGTGGAGGCCTTCATCCTGTCGGGATACCCCCACGCCGCCGAGGCCGACCTGTTTGCCAGGCATGTGCTGCCGAGGCTGGACCATGGGCCGCTGGCGATCTGACAGAGGCGCTCGACCTGCTCAGCCGAGGCAGCCGCTGGGATGTTCTTGCGGTTTCAGTTGCTTGGATATACATTTTTTGACTGTATATCTTCACGGGAGTCTGAAATGCAGGTCGCAAGATGGGGCAACAGCCTCGCCGTCCGACTGCCTGCCGCTGTCGTTGAGGCGCTGCAATTGAAGGAAGGCGACGACATCGAGATTCAGGTCTCGGACGCCAGGACGTTTGCCGTGGCTCGCAAGCCCGATCGGGAGGAACTGATGGAGCGACTCCGAGCCTTCCGGGACAAGGTGCCGATCGATTTCAAGTTTGACCGCGAAGAGGCCAATGCCCGGTAGCTTCCTGGACACCAATATGGTCGTCTACAGTATCGGTGGCGATCCTGCGAAAATGGCCATCGCGGACCGCATTGTGAGCCAGGGCGGCGCCATCAGCGTCCAGGTTCTCAACGAATTTGCCAATGTGGCCCGCCGGAAAATGCGCTTTTCCTGGCAGGAAACCCATAGGTTCCTGGATATCATCAAGGCTCTGCTTGTGGTCCATGACTTGACCAGGGACGTCCATGAAACGGGACTTTTCATCGCAGAGCGTTATGGGCTTTCCATCTACGACACCATGATTGCCGCATCAGCGCTTCACGCTGATTGCGATATCCTCTGGTCTGAAGACCTGCAGCATGGCCTCATGATCGAGCGCCGGCTGCAGGTCATCAATCCGTTTCTGGCATCAACTTAGCAACGGACGCTCCAGGAGGCTGGCCCCTATCCCGCCTGCAGCTTGTCCATGGTCTTCAGCTCGAAATCGCTGGCGTCATGGCGTTCGGGCAGCTGGCTGGAGGGTGCGCCCCAGCCGCGGTTGACCATCCGGCCCCGCTGAACGGCCGGGCGCTGGGCGATGGCGTCCGTCCAGCGCTGGACATTCTTGTAGTCCTGCACCGACAGGAACTCGCCGGCTTCATAGAGCAGGCCCTTGGCCAGGCCGCCGTACCAGGGCCAGACGGCCATGTCGGCGATGGTGTAGTGATCGCCGCCCAGATACTCGGCCTCGGCCAGGCGGCGGTCCAGCACATCCATCTGGCGCTTCACCTCCATGGCGAACCGGTCGATGGGGTATTCCATCTTGGTCGGGGCATAGGCGTAGAAATGGCCAAAGCCGCCGCCCAGATAGGGCGCGCTGCCCATCTGCCACATCAGCCAGGACAGGCATTCGGCCCGGGCCGCCGGCTCGGTCGGCAGGAATTCGCCGAACTTTTCCGCCAGGTGAATCAGGATGGCGCCGGATTCAAACACCCGGATCGGCTCGGGGCCGCTGCGGTCCACCAGGGCCGGAATCTTGGAATTGGGATTGGCGGCGACAAAGCCGCTGCTGAACTGGTTGCCCTCGTTGATCCTGATCAGCCAGGCGTCATACTCGGCGCCGCTATGGCCGAGGGCCAGCAGTTCTTCCAGCATGACCGTGACCTTGACCCCGTTGGGCGTGGCCAGGGAATAGAGCTGCATGGGGTGAACCCCGACCGGCAGGTCCTTGTCATGGGTCGGCCCGGCGATGGGCCGGTTGATATTGGCGAACCGGCCGCCGCTTTCCTTGTTCCAGGTCCAGACCTTGGGGGGGACATATTCAGGGGCGTCGGTCATGCATTCGGTTCCGGGCGTCTGTGGGCTGCGCCTGTTCCGGCGCTGCCGCCAATGTGGGTGACCGAGCCGTGTTTGACCAGACGCGCCGTACCGGATAGCGGCAGTTCGTCCGGAAGCCTGACCTCCAGGCCGGAGCAACTGGCTCGGCAAGCGAAGAGACCAGGGCTCGAACCGCCGCATCGGCCACCAGCGGAGGGCCGTTTCCGGTTTGGGGAAACAGGGCCACCCCGACCAACCCGCCGATGATCGGGATGGGTCAGGATGGACGATCGGCCGAGCCCGGCGTCATCTCAAGGTTCAGACAGACAGGGCCCTGGCCAGCGCCGCCTTGCTGTCCCTGCGGGAAGCCAGGGCGATCTCGGCGGTCGGGGACACATTGAACGCATGGAATCCACCCGGATAGATGTGGAACTCCACCGGCACCCCGCTGCGCATCAGACGCCTGGCGTATTCCAGGTCTTCCTCCAGAAACAGGTCCAGAGACCCGGTAGAGATGAAGGTTGGCGGCAGGCCCGTCAGGTCCTCCGCACGCGCGGCGGCGGCATAGGGTGAAATCCCCTCCCCGCCCGGTTCGACCCCCAGCAGGCTGGACCAGCCGAAATGGTTGTTGTGCGGAGTCCAGACAAACTCTCCGACATAGGGATGAGGATCAGGATGCCGGCAGGTGCGATCGTCGATCATCGGATAGATCAGATGCTGGAAGGTCAGGGCATACTCGCCCCGGTCCCTGACCAGCAGCGCCAGGGCCGCCGCCAGACCACCGCCCGCGCTCTCGCCCATCACGCCGATCCGGGCAGGATCGACCCCCGCCTCCGCAGCATTGGCGTTCAGCCAGGCGAGGGCGGCATAGCAGTCCTCGACCGCCCCGGGAAACCGGGTCTCCGGCGCGAGGCGGTAATTGACCGACAGGATGCAGCAACCAAGGTCGGGGGCCAGCGACCGGTGCATGGCCTCGTTTCCCGAAGCATCTCCGGCGACATAGCCTCCGCCATGGATATGCAGCACGCAGGGAAGAGGCCCTTCCAGGCCCCGAGGGCGATAGATCCAGACTTCCACCTCGGGGGCGCCTTCAGGACCGGGTATCTTTCGGACCAGCAGGTCGGTCCTCTCGGCATCTGCCGGGTCGACTGGAAACCAGGGCGGCCGTAACCGCATGGCGGGCAGGATAGCGTCCGACAACGCAATGGTGGGCAGGCCGTCCAGCAAAGGCAGGAGCTGAGGGTCAACAAGGTGGCGACTGGGAGATGACGTCAAGGGTAACACCTCATGCAGGGCAAAATCGGATCGCCTTTGCTCCGACCATAATCGCAGCCATCGTGAAAGGCGGCTCAGGTTAGAGTGCCGGTCCGTTGTCCGAAACGATGGAATTGCACTTTGCCCAACTTCGCCGGCCGGGGACTAACGATTTGGAAGCAGGTCAGAGAATACGGTTACGCGAAACGAGACGGATCGATGCTCGCGCGAAAACTCTATCTGACAGCGGTGACCTGTACTGCGGTGGTGGCCCTGGCGCTCGCGCTAAGCTATCTCATCACCATTGTCCTGTTGAATTCACCCGAGGAATTCACCCCGCATACGACCGTCCTCATTACCTATCTGGTCGGCGTTCCGGTTTCCTTTGTCCTTATCAGTCAGAGGCTTGACGCGTCGAAGGTCCGGGATGAGCTGACCGCGATCGTTCAGGAAAAGGACAGGGCGGCCGCCGAAAACATCGATCGCCGGGAAGAAGCCCGACTGGCCCAGGCCCGTGCCGAAGACGCGCTGCAGCAACTTCGGGACAGTGAGCAGCGCTACCGGTTGCTGGCCGACTCGGCCAGCGACATCATCCTGCGGCTCGACGCCGAAGGCGGGGTGGAATTTGCCTCACCCTCCATTCGTCAATTGGGGTTCGAGCCGGAAAGTCTCACCGGAATGGCCATCCAGACCCTGGTCCATCCCAACGACTTCAAGCGGGTGGAATCCATTTTCGTCGCATCCCTGAGCGACCCGTCCTTCACCGGCGGGCAGCTGATCGAAACCCGCCTGCGGCATGCTGACGGTCAGTGGATCTGGATGGAAAGCCGTCCCTCGCCCATACGCGGGCCCGATGGCGCCACCATCGCCTTTACGGCTGCCCTGCGAAACATCTCTGATCGCAAGGCCATCGAACGAAACCTTGCTGCCGTCGACGCCAAGTTTCGCATGATGGCCGAGAGCGCTTCCGATGTGATCTCCCGTTGCGACGTCAACGGCGTCCTGACCTATGTGTCGCCCTCGGCCCGCCAGCTTTATGGCTACGATCCTGAAGAACTGATCGGCCAGCCGGCCTTCAATGTTTTCCACCCCGATGACATCAAGACCATGGGTGACAATCTCCGAGCCCTGATCCGGTCCGGCGCCACAGGCCAGCAGGCGCGGACGGAATACCGGACGATCACCAAGTCCGGCGCCATCAAATGGGTGGAGGCTGCGCCCTTTCTGATCACCGATCCGGAAACAGGGCGGGTTGTCGAGTTTCAGGACATCGCCCGGGACATCACCGATCGCAAGCTCCTGGCGGCCGAGCTGGCGGATAGTGAACGGCGTTACCGAATTCTGGCGGAACAGTCGCCGGACGTCATCATCCGATACGACGTCCGGGGCGTCATCGAATACATCTCGGCGGCGTCCCGCAACTACGGTGTCGAACCCGGTGACGTTGTCGGTCGCAATGTGGCGGAGTTCCTGGAAGCCTCGGAACTGGATCGCAATAACAGCTTCCTCCGTGACCTGGTTGCAGGAAGGCCCCTGCCCCAGGGCGAACAGAACATCTGGCGTGCCCGGGGCAAGGACGGCCGCGTCATTGAACTGGAGGGGGCCAATTCCACAGTCCTCAATGATGACGGACAGATTGTCGGGGTCATTTCCGTCCTGCGGGATGTGACCGCACGGCGCGCCATGGAAGAGGAACTCCGGGCCAAGCGGGAAGAAGCAGAAGCCGCAGCCCGGGCCAAGAGCCAGTTTCTGGCCAATATGAGCCACGAAATCCGGACGCCCCTGACCGGGGTCATCGGCTTTGCCGGCCTCCTGGAACAGATGCCTGACCTGTCTGAGGAGGCGCAACGGTTCGCCTCACGGATTTCGACCAGTGCGGCGGCCCTGCTGCTGGTCGTCAACGACGTGCTCGACTTCTCTCGCCTGGAAGCCAACCAGATCGACCTTGACCCAACGGCGTTCGATCCCCGGACCTTTGTCGAATCCACAGCCGACCTTGTCCGGCACCAGGCTACAGCCAAGGGCCTGAATCTGGTCGTGGATTTGGAAGAAAGCCTCGGCGGAACGCTGATTGCTGACTCTGCCCGCATCCGGCAGGTGATGCTCAACCTGCTGACCAATGCCGTAAAGTTCACCGACCAGGGCGATGTGACCCTGCGAGCGGGATTGGATCCAGAAAGCCAGCTGTTCAATGTGTCTGTGCAGGACACCGGCATCGGCATTCCGGAAGAACTCTCGGGCCGACTGTTTCAACGCTTCTCGCAGATCGACGGCTCCAACACCCGGCGCCATGGCGGGACGGGGCTGGGCCTAGCCATCTGCAAGGGCCTCGTTGAACATATGGGCGGTGAAATCGGACTTGAAAGCCAGCCCGGCGTCGGCTCGACCTTCAGCTTCCGCATCCCGGCGGTGGCCCAGACCGAAACCGGCGCACCATCGGCAGACCAGGCAACCCCGGTCGACATCGAGCCCATGCGAATCCTTGTCGTTGATGATGTGGCGATAAACCGGGAACTGGTCCGCGCGATGCTGTCCGCCTTCGAGATCGAGGTCTTCGAGGCCAGTTGCGGCGCCGACGCCGTACAGGCCGCCAGCGCGATGTCCTTCGACGTGATTCTGATGGATCTGCAGATGCCCGGCATGGACGGCATCGCCGCAACAGCCGCCATCCGCGCGCTGGCGCCGGCCAATCGCAGCACGCCGATCCTGGCCCTTTCCGCCAACGCCCTGCCAGCCCAGGTCGAGGCCTGTCTGATGGCCAGCATGGATGACCATATCGCCAAGCCGATCGACCCGCGCACCCTGTTGACCAAGATTTCCCGATGGGCCTCTGCCGGCGAGGATGCGCGGTCCGACCAGGCCAACACCGACCAGCCATCGCTCCTGAACCACACAGGTTGACTTCCCCAGCGGTGGCTTGTGGTGGATAGCCCCCGAACGGCCTGAAGGCTGAACCGGGAGTCGAGACCATGGACCTGAGCTGGAGTGATGCGGACCGCAGGTTCGCCGAAGAGGTCAACACCTTCCTCGACACCCGCCTGACGCCGGAACTCCGCAGCGTCGGCGCCCGCATGACCAGCGTCTATGCCGACCATGAAACAGGCATGACCTGGCAACGCATTCTGCATCAGCAGGGCTGGGTGGCCCCGGCCTGGCCCGTCGCCCATGGCGGCTGCGACTGGTCGATCACCCAGCGCTACATCTTCGCCCGCGCCTTGGCCGAAGCCGGCGCCCCGCCGGTCTCGCCCATGGGCATCGGCATGTGCGGTCCCGTGCTGATCGGTCATGGCACGCCTGAACAGCAGGCCAGGTTCCTGCCCAGGATGCTGTCCGGCGAAGACTTCTGGTGCCAGGGCTATTCGGAACCAGGCTCCGGGTCCGACCTGGCGACCCTGCAGATGAGCGCCGTCGAGGATGGCGACAGCTTTGTCTGCAATGGCCACAAGCTCTGGACCACCCATGCCAATGTCGCCAACTGGATCTTCTGCCTGGTGCGGACCTCCCAGGAGGACATCCCCCAGAAGGGCATCACCTTCCTGCTGATCGACATGACCACCCCAGGGGTTTCGGTCCAGCCGATCATCTCGCTCTCGGGCGAGCACATCCAGAACCACGTCTTCTTCACCGATGTGCGGGTGCCCAGGGCCAATGCCGTGGGGCCGGTCGGCAAGGGCTGGACCGTCGCCAAGTATCTGATGCAGTTCGAACGGGGCGGCAGCGTCGCGGCGCCCGGCATGAAGGTTAGGCTGCAGCGGATCGCCGCCATGCTCAAGGCCGAGTTCGCCGCCGGTTTCGGCGAGGAGAGTCAGGACCTTCGCAGCCAGCTGGCCGAGGCCTCGACCCGTGTCGAGGCCCTGGAGGCCCTGGAACTTCGCGTCATGTCGAAACTGTCGGGCGGTGAGGCGCCGGGCGTGGAATCCTCGATCCTGAAAACCGTCGGAACCGAGCTCAGCCAGCGGATCACCGAGATCGCCCTGGCGGCCGCCGGCCTTTACGCCGCCGCCTGGCAACCCCATGCCGTGGCCGCCGGCGGACCGACCCCCGGCTTTGTGCCGCCGAACGACTTCTCCTCGGTGGGACCAGCCTACAGCCACACCGTGGCGGCAAAATATTTCAACGACCGGGCCGGCAGCATCTATGCCGGCACCAACGAGATCCAGCGCAACATCATGGCCAAGGCTCTTCTGGGACTTTGAGCCGGAAAGGCGGCGGAGGGGCTTGCCCAGTCCCGTCGCTTGCTGTCATCCCTAGGCCTGAGAGAGCCTTCGCAAAGGCCGGGAGAAAACGATGATCTCATTCCAGCTCACCGACGAGCAGGCCATGATCCGCGACAGCCTCAAGGGCTTCGCCGCCGAGGTGCTGGCGCCGACCGCCCGCGCCATTGACGAGGCCGGCGAGGTGCCCGCTTCAGTCATCAAGGCCGGATGGGACTTCGGGCTGCTGGCGGCCTCGGTCCCGGAAGCCTATGGCGGCGGCGGGGCCGAGCGGTCCTGCATGACCAATGCCGTGGCCCTGGAAGCCCTTGGCGGCGGCTGCGCCAGCCAGGGCGCCGCCATCATGGCGCCCGGCCAGTTTGTCGGCGCCCTGCTGGATTTCGGCACGGAGGACCAGAAGGCCGAGCATCTGCCGCAGTTTGCCGGCGAAACCCCGGTCGCCTGCAGCCTTGCCATCCAGGAAAGCCAGTTCGGGTTCGCGGCCGAAAACCAGCGGACCACGGCGGTGCGCAAGGGCAATGGCTGGATCCTCAATGGCGAAAAGCGGCTGGTCCCCCTGGGCGGCCAGGCCAGCCAGTTTCTGGTGCTGGCCCGTGATCCCGACTCCTCCGGCCTCGGCGCCGTCTCCGCCTTTATCGTCCCCCGGGATACCGAGGGCCTGACGGTGACCGACGAAGCCGGAACCCAGGGCCTGAAGCCCCTGTCCAAGGCCCGGCTGACCCTCACGGACCTGGCCCTGCCCGGCTCGGCCCGGCTGGGCGGCGAGGCCGGCATCGACGCCCTGCGGCTGGTGTCCCAGGCCCGGGTCGGGGCCGCAGCCCTGGTGCTGGGCCTTGCCCGCCAGGCTACGGATTTCGCCATCCCCTATGCCCGGGAGCGGGTCGCCTTTGGCGAGCCCATCGGCAAGAAGCAGTCCATCGCCTTCATGCTGGCCGACATGCATATCGAATGCGAGACCATGCGCTGGATGGTCTGGAAGGCCGCCAGCCTGCTGGAGCACAATGACCCGGGCGCGCCAAAGGCGGCCGCTCTTGCCCAGGATTATGTGCGGCGCAAGGCCGTCAAGATCGCCGATGACGCCCTGCAGATCTTCGGCGGCCACGGCTTCATCCGCGACCTGCCGCTGGAAATGTGGCTGCGCAATGCACGTACACTGACCGTCCTCGACGGTCCGGTTTCGGTCTAGGGAGCATCGATCATGGCTGATTTTCGCCTATCCGAAGTGGACCAGAAGATCCTCGACACGGTGATCGCCGTCGGCAACTCGACCGAGCGCCACACCCGCTATTACGAGGACCATGAGGACGAGATCCCCCCCGCCCGTCTCGAGGGGGAACGGGGCTTCGAGGAAGTCCTGCCGATGTTCGGCGAGCGCAAGCCCGACGACACCCCCATGATGACCTTCATGATGGCCCTGAGCATCGCCCGGGGCTCGGCCCGGGGGGTTACCCGGGGCCTGGGTCTGGGCATGCCCACCGGTCGCGCCGCCGGTCTCGGCAACGCGGCGCTACAGTCGGCGGGCACGCCCGAACAGAAGGCCAAGTGGGGGAACCTGTTCCTGGCCATGTCGATCACCGAGCCCGGGGTCGGCTCCGACACCAAGGCCATCCAGACCACCGCCCGGCTGGACGGCGACGAATGGGTGCTCAATGGCGACAAGATCTTCGTCACCGACGGCGTCCGCTGTGACGGCGCCATTGTCTGGGCGACCATCGACAAGTCGGCGGGCCGGGCCGGGATCAAGTCCTTCCTGGTGCTGAAGGGCGCCCCCGGGTTCGAGCTGGTCCGCAAGGAAAAGAAGATGGGCATCCGCTCGTCTGACACCGCCGCCTATGCCTTCCGCGACTGCCGCATCCCCCGCGATTCCCTGCTGGGCGGTGACGAGACGGTACCGAAAGGCGGCGGCTCGGCCTCCTATCGCGGGGTCATGAAGACCTTCAACATGACCCGTCCCGCCGTGGCCTCCGGCGGCGTGTCCAAGGCGCGGGGCGCCCTGGACTTCGCCATCGAGGCCCTGGCGAAAGAAGGGGTCAGCGTCGACTGGAGCAGGAGTCCCGGCCAGCGCAGCGCGGTCGAACAGAGGCTGGTCGAGCTGGAGGCCGATACCGAGGCCGCCGCCTTGACCGTGCTGCACGCCTCCTGGCTCAGCGACATGCGACAGCCCAACAACCTGGAAAGCTCGATCTGCAAGGCCAAGGGCGGCGAGGTCTGCCGCACGGTCCCGCAGGGCGCCATGGAGGTGCTGGGCGGCATGTCCATCAGCCACGACCATGTGGTCGAGAAGTTCCTGCGCGATGGCCGGATCAGCGACATCTATGAGGGCACCGGCCAGATCCAGCGGCTGATCATCGCCCGGGAGATCCTCGGCTATTCCTCCGAGGAACTGACCTAGCCTTGGCTGCGGGCCTCCGCCGCCAGGAGGGCCCGCAGTTCGGCCTTGGCGATCTTTTCCAGGGTCGAGCGCGGCAGGCTCTCGACCAGCCGCACCTCGTGCGGACGCTTGAACCCGGCCAGGCCGGTGGCGCAGGCGGCCATGATGCGGTCCGGCAGGCCGGCGTCGGACGGATCGGCCGGAATGACGAAGGCGACCGGAACCTCGTCCAGCATGGGATGGCGCCGCCCCACCACGGCCACTTCCCGCACCCCGGCGACGCTGGCGCAGACCCGCTCGACCTCCGAGGCGGCGACATTCTCGCCGCCGACCTTGAGCATGTCCTTGCTGCGGTCGGCAAAATAGAGCGCGCCGTCCTCGCCCAGCCGGACCCGGTCGCCGGTGATGAACAGGCCGTCCGGCCGGAAGGCGGCGGCCGTGGCCACCGGGTCATTGGCATATTCCAGGAACAGCGACAGGCCGCGCTGACCCTCGACGTAAAGATCGCCGGTCTGGCCCGGGGCGACGGGCTCCCCCGCCTCATCCAGCACATGGATCCGGTAGCCTGGCGACGGCCGGCCCATGGACATGGGCGCATCCGGCAGATGGGCCGTGCCGACTACCCCTTGCGTGATGGTCTCGGTCATGCCCCACCAGCCAATGGTCTTGACCCCGAACAGGGCGTCGGTCGGCGGCTCGCAGACGCCGTTGCCCCAGAACCGGTAGCTGTGGCGTTCGGGCCTCGGCTGTTCGGCCAGGGCCTTGAGGCAGAAGGGCACCATGCTGGCCCAGGTCGCGCCGTGCTTCAGCGACACCGGCCAGAACCGCGAGGCGCTGAACTTGGGCTGCATGACGATACTGGCCCCGGCCCAGAGGGCGGCGGCCACGGAATAGACCTGGGCGTTGGTATGGAACATCGGCAGGGTGACCAGATGCACATCCTCCGGCCGCAGGTCCTCATGCAGGGCGCTCATCCTGGCCCCCCAGAGGAAATTGGCATGGGTCCAGAGCACCGCCTTGGGCCGGGCCGTGGTGCCGGACGTGTACTGTATGGCGAAGTGGGCCATGGGATCATGGGGCCGCCCGGCCAGCCCGGCCGGATCGCCGGACAGGGCCGAGAAGGGCTCGAAGCCTGAGCAATCCGCCTCCGGGGCCGCGCCATTGTCCGTGTCCGTGACCACCAGCCAGCCCAGCTGCGGCGCAGCCTCCCGGACCAGCGCCGCGAATCGCGGCTGGGTGATCCCGCCCACGGCGCCGCTATGGCTGGCGAAATAGGCGATCTCGTCGGCTGTCGAGCGGGCGTTGGTCGTCACCGCCACGGCCCCGGCATAGGCGCAGCCCAGCCAGGCGATCAGGGACTCCGGGCAGTTGTCCAGATGCACCAGCACCCGGTCCGACGGCCCGACGCCCCGCGCCTCAAGCCCGGCCGCGAACCGCCGCAGGGTCTCGGCGAACTCGCCATAGGTCCAGGTCCGGCCCTCCCCCTCGAAGGGCTCCCAGATCAGGCAGGGATGGTCGCCGCGCCGACCGGCCTGGGCGTCGATCAGGGTCCGGACATCCTGGCCTTCGAAGGGCGTCAGCGGGCGGGGCGGGGTCATCGGCATGTCCATGGTCAGAAGCGGCGTGTCGCGGGGCCTGTGAGACCTAAGCTTACCGCCCGGCCTGACGAAATCATCAAGCCCCTTGCATTTCTGACCGTTTAGTGCATTTATGACCAAACAGTCAAATTGGGTCCCGCCAATGACACCCCTGCCAGCCACGGCCCGCCCCGACCGCAGACGCGCCCGCACCCGCGCCGCCCTGCTGCAGGCGGGTCAGTCGCTGTTCGCCGCCCGGTCCGTCGACGGGGTCAGCGTCGACGACATCGTCCTGGCCGCCGACGTCGCCAAGGGCAGCTTCTACAACCACTTCGCCGACAAGGACGCCCTGGCCCGGGAGATCGCCGTCGTCATCCGAAGCCAGGCCGAGGCCGCCGTCACCGCCGCCAATGCCGGGATCGAGGACCCGGCCGAGCGGGTGGTGCGCGGCATGACCGTCTTCGTCCGGTTCGGGGTGGAGGACCCCGAGCGGGCCCTCGCCATGTCCCGCCTCCATGCCGGCGCCACCCTGCCCGAAGCGCCCATGAATGTCGGCATCCGCAGCGACATCGCCGCCGGCCTGGCGTGCGGTCGTTTTGCCGATGTCTCGCTGGAGACCGGCATCCTGCTGACCATGGGGACCGTCCAGGTGGCCATCGCCCATGCCCTGGACAAGTCGGGCCAGGCCCGTCCCTCCGACATCTGTTCGGGCCTTGGCTTTGGCCTGCTCCGGGCCCTTGGCCTGTCCACCCCGGCGGCGCGCGACCTTGCCGCCGCTGCCGCCCAATCCCTGTTCCAGGAGACTGCCCCGTGAGCATCATCCGCATCCAGGACATCAGCCATGTCCGGTTCAAGGCGCCCGACCTGCCCGTCATGCAGGCCTTTCTCGAGGAGTTCGGGCTGAGCCCGACGCCGAGCCATGACGGCCGGCTCTACATGCGGGGCTGCGGCGGTGCGCCCTTCCTGCATGTCACCGAGCAGGGCGAGCCCGGCTTTGCCGGCGTGGCCTTCCGCGCCGCCAGCCTGGAAGACCTCTCCACCCTGGCGGCCTCCGAGGGCGTCGCGGTAGAGCCTCTGGCGGCCCCCGGCGGCGGCTTCGTCGTCCAGCTGAGCGATCCCGATGGTCACCCTGTCGAGGTGGTCGCCGGCCAGACCTTCGACACCCCCGCCGCCTTCCCGTCCCGGGAGGCCTGGAACAGCCTCGACCAGCGCAATCGTCTGCGCACGGTCAAGCGCACCGGCCAGGGACCGGCCCATGTGGCGCGGCTGGGCCATGCGGTCCTCAATGTCTCCGACTTCCGGACCTCGGAGGCCTGGTACAAGGCGCGGTTCGGCCTGATCACCTCCGACGAGATCGCCGCTGCGCCCGGCTTTTCCATCGGCGCCTTCATGCGCTGCGACCGGGGCGACCAGCCCACCGATCACCACACCCTGTTCCTGCTGCAGAATCCCAAGGGCCCCGGCTTCAACCATGCGGCCTTCGAAGTGCGCGACCTGGACGACCTGATGGCCGGCCACGACCATCTGAAGGCCGCGCAGCGCACCCCGGCCTGGGGCGTGGGCCGCCACATCCTGGGCAGCCAGGTCTTCGACTACTGGCGCGACCCCTGGGGCCATATCCTCGAACACTGGACCGATGGCGACCTGCTGACCGCCGATGACGGTTCGAACATCGCCTCCCTGCCCGACCTGATCGGCGTTCAATGGGGTGTGCCCACCCCGCCCGACTTTGGATAGACCCTCATGAAACTGGCCACCTTCACCGCCGGCGCCGCGCCGGAACTGGGCGTCGTCACCGGCGACGCCATCATCCCCCTGAACCGGGCCGCTCCCGGCCTGCCCGCCGACATGATCGGCCTGATCCGCCAATGGCCGGGCCTCCAGGCCGAGGTCGAAAGGCTCGCCCAGGCCGCGCAGGGCGCCATGCCCCTGTCCGGGGTTCGGCTCCTGGCCCCCATCCCCCGTCCGGGGAAGATCTGGGCCATCGGCCTCAACTATGCCGACCATATCGCCGAGAGCGGTGTCGAGACCCCCGCCAACCAGGTCTGGTTCACCAAGGCGGGCACCGCCGTGACAGGCCCCTTCGATCCGGTGGAGATCCCGACCGGCTTCTGTGACTACGAGGTGGAGCTGGTGGCCATTGTCGGCGCCGGCGGACGGCGGATCGCCGCCGGGAACGCGCCTGCCGCCGTGTTCGGCTGGTGTGTCGGCAATGATGTCACCGAACGGATGTGGCAGCACCGCACCCCGCAATGGTCGCTGGGCAAGTCCTTCGACACCCATGCCCCCTTCGGTCCCTGGATCACCACCGCCGATGAGCTGGCCAATCCCCATGACCTGGGCCTGCGCTGCCTGGTCAATGGCGAGGTGCGCCAGAATTCCAACACTCGTCACCTGGTGTTCGATGTCTGGCAGCAGATCGCCCATCTGTCCGAAGCCATGACCCTGGAACCGGGCGACGTCATCTTCACCGGCACCCCCGGCGGGGTCGGCGCCGCCATGTCGCCGCGCCAGTTCCTGAAAGCCGGCGACCGGGTCCGCTGCGAGGTGGACGGGCTTGGGGCCATCGAGACCGTCTGCGAGGGCCTGTGACCCGGGCCTTCGACTGCGACGTCCTGATCGTCGGGCTGGGGCCCGTCGGGGCGGCCCTGAGCGCCCTGTTGGCCAGGCAGGGCGTCTCCACCATCGCCCTGGAAAGGGACCAGGCGGTCTATCCCCTGCCGCGGGCCGTGCATTTCGATCACGAGATCATGCGGCTCCTGCAGAAGCTGGGCCTGGCGGACTTCATGGCGGCGGTGTCACGGGTCGCCCGGGCCTATGAGTTTCGCAGCGCCGATGGCCGGATCCTGATGCGCTACGAACAGGCGGGCCAGTCCTCCCCGTCCGGCTGGGCGCCCAGCAACATGTTCCACCAGCCGACCCTGGAGCATCAGCTGCGCGGCCTGCTGGCGGGCGCGCCCCTGGCCGATGTCCGGCTCGGCGTGACGGTGACCGCCCTGGCCCAGGATGATGCGGGGGTCACGGCCACCGTCACGGGTCCGGATGGGGACCAGACCCTTAACGCCCGCTGGCTGGTCGGCTGTGATGGCGGCCGCAGCACTGTCCGCACCGCCTGCGGGATCGAACTGAGCGACTATGACTTCGATGAGCCCTGGCTGGTCATCGACGCCCTGGTTCACGACGCCTCGCGCCTGCCCCTCGACAATCTGCAGATCTGCGATCCGGCCCGCCCGACCACCTGCGTCCTGTCGGGCGAAGGGCGCCACCGCTGGGAATTCATGATGCTGCCCGGCGAGACCCCCGATCAGGTGCTGGAGGATGACTTCATCCAGGGCCTGCTGGCGCCCTGGAACGTCGCCCGCGCGGTGACCCTGGAGCGCAAGGCGGTCTATCGCTTCCATGGCCTGGTCGCCCGGTCCTGGCGCCAGGGCCGCATCCTGCTGGCCGGCGACGCCGCCCACCAGACCCCGCCCTTTGCCGGACAGGGCCTCTGCTCAGGGATGAGAGACGCCGACAACCTGGCCTGGAAGCTGGCCGCCGTGATCCGCGGCGGCGCCGATCCGGTCCTGCTGGACAGCTATCAGACCGAACGCGAGCCCCAGGTGCGGGCGGCCATCGAGCTGGCCATCGCCATGGGCCGGGTGGTCTGTATCACAGACCCACAAGCCGCCGCCCAGCGCGACCAGGCCATGGCCGCGCAACAGGCCGCCGGCATCCGCCCGCCGCCGCCCGCCCCCCTGTCCATCGGCCCCGGCTGCCGGCTCGAAGGCAGCAACGGCGCCGGCGAGCTGTTTCCCCAACCCTGGTCCGGCGACCGGAAACTGGATGCGATCCTCGGAGACGGCCCCTGGCTGATCCGGCTGGCCGATCTGGACAGCCCGGCGCTGACGCCGTTCGCGGCCGACCTTGCAGGCTGGCTCCAGGCCCGGGGCGCCGAAGCGGTGCTGGTTCGTCCTGATCGCTATGTCTTCGGGACCGGTTCGCCCGACGCCCTGTCAAAGGGCTGGCAGGACTTCACGGGCAGCCCGGCCCCTGTCCTGGAAGCTGTTTCAATCAGATAGCGGTTTCACTTATCGGAACAGGCTCTGGCGGTTAGGCTCTGACATCGCAGTCCCATCAGGCCTGCTTGGCGATGGTCCGCTCGCGGGCCTGGAGCCTATGGCCGGGTTCGCCCCCTTTGGGACGCTGGGAGGGTAGGCTTGCCAGTAAGTCGCAGCCCATCAACAATGCGTGGATGACCCGAAGCTTCGTGACCGACATCGTCTTGCGGCGCTTAACCGACCTGCCTGATGATCTCCTCACGCTTGAAGAGGAGTCCGCCGCTCAGGGTTTCAGCATGATGCAACGCCTCCGCAGCGACTGGCATGAAGGCGGTAACCAGTTTGCGCAGGAGGGTGAGGTGTTCGTCGGCGCATTTGACGGCGAACGCCTGGTCGGCGTCGGCGGCCTGAACATCGACCCCTACGCTGGTGACCCCGACGTCGGCAGGCTCAGGCACATATATGTACTCGAGTCTCACCGGAGGTCCGGCATCGGTGCGGTCTTGGTTCGCTACCTCCTCGCCGAGGCCGCAAGTAGATTTAAGGTCGTTCGGCTTTGGACAGGTCGCGCGTCTGAATTCTATGGCAAGCTGGGCTTCGACCAGGTTTCAGAACGCAAGGTAACACACCAGATCGCAATTCAGTAGCGTGCTTGCGTCCGCTCACCGCCCTCGGGCGCGTTCTTGAGGGCCGCCTATCCGGCGCAGCCCCAATATCTGAAATCGACCCAGTGCGGATGACGTTGCTGCCAAGGGCCCTGATCGATTATCCTTCTTGAATGCGCGAGCGGCCATCATCCCGTCTGTTGGTCATGGATCGGGATAGGCGCGTCCTCCTCTTCAAATTCGAGCACAAGACCGGCCCCCTCGCTGGACAGGCCTTCTGGGCGACACCCGGCGGCGGCCTGGATGCTGGCGAACGATTTGAGGAAGCGGCCTGTCGGGAGCTTCTGGAAGAAACAGGGCTGCTGATCCATGACCCAGGCCCTCAGGTAGCTCAGCGCACCGCGAGTTTCCAAACGCCCGATGGCGAAATGGTGATCGCCGACGAGCGCTTCTTTCTCATTCTCATCGAGCAACTGACGGTCTCAACCGATCGCTGGTCAGATCTGGAACGCGAGGTGATGGCAGGACATCGTTGGTGGTCGGCTGCGGACCTGCGTTCGACAGTCGAACAGGTCTGGCCGGACGACTTGTACATTCTACTCACCAAGGTGGGCTGCTGGCAGGCGGCCGACTAGAGGCCCTGTCCCACCGCGAACACCCCCTCGGCAAGTCAGGTTTCTGGCGTGACGGACAAGGTCTGGTCCGGCGCTGAAAGCCATCCGCCGGCCTTGCCCCCTCAGGGACATCCTTGTGGAAGTCAGCCCCCGCCTGGGCCATAACCACTGGGTCCTCAGCCCCCGTGACATCGAGCCGCCAGGTTCGCCAGCATGGGTTCGGCGGCCCGCCGGCCCGGAGGGGTCATACTGTCCTGACAGGGATCCTGCATGAGCAAGATGCTGCCGACGTCCTGGAGACCGCGCCCCGCCGCTTTGCTTCCGTCCGATCCGACGCGGTACGACGGCCCGGCCATCGCGACCTGGATCACGACGATCCTTCTGGTCCTGATCACGGCGCGAAGTCTGGTCCATCTGTTCTGGCCTGATGGCGGGGCCCACAGCATCGCAACGATCGACACGACTGTCGCCGGGGGCGACAACATCGTCGCGATCTTCGGCCAGTGGGGGGCGAGCCAGCTGCTGCTGGTGGGGGCCCTATGGGTCTTGCGTCTTCGCTACCGCGGGCTCGTGCCGTTCATCCTGTCCGTGCTGCTGCTGGAACCCGTCCTGCGTGCGATCTCGGGCCATCTGAAACCCATCGTGACACTGGGCGTCGCGCCGGGAGCGGCGCTCAACGGGTTCGCCATTCCGGTGGTGGCGGTCACCCTCTACCTCGCCCTGTGCACGGCCAGGGAACGACGGCTTTAGGCGGGTCGGCGGCCTGCCCGACGGATCAGCCCATCTCAAGCGGGCGTGGAGCGGGCGATCCTTCTCGCGCGCGCGCTCAGCGGAACGCGTCGAGCCAGAGCGATTGCCGGTCCGGGTTTTGGCGCCGTGCGGATGCAGGGCGGTGACGGCCAATGTCGGGTCCGGGGCCGAGAACCAACCGCCGATCTCGACCCAGAGCCGACCCCCGACGCGCCAGCCCCTAGTGTTGGATCGGCGCTCCGCTATGGTTCGCCACCGCGTCGATGGGAGGGAAGTGAATGGAATTTGTCGTAGCCTCTGTTGTCATCGTTTTTGCCGTGTGGTGGCTCTTCACGGCAATTTACAAGAAGAAAACTTCCAACCCTCAGCAAGGTATTCCCGAGGCACCAGCCTACATGGACTATTGCGATGACCTGGAGAACAGGCCTGTCCAAGAGCTGAAAGAGGACGAAAGGATCATCCGGGACGCTCGTGATTCCTTCGATGCCGAGCGCAAAGCACGGTCGGCGGAGTATCACGCAAAGCAGAATGCCCTTGCAGCAGATAAGAATAAGATCACCCGGGCAACCGACTTTGTTAGGACGAGCTATCTCAGCTTGGCGCTGCCATACGTACAGAAGGCGACGAAGCACTGGCCCAGTTGGTCAAAGATGGATTCAAGCCGGTGGACCGCGCCCATGCCGCTCTCGGATGTGGAAGAATCTAAATTCGCGCTTGGAGAGCCGCAATGGGTTCAGTTCCGTCCTACTGGCGGCCCATTATATAAGATTGAGTTTAAACAATCACAGTCATTGATGCCCACCGATGACAACATGGAGTACGGATCGATCACACTATTCGTAGACGACGAAGAAGTTTTAGGTATGTGCGTAAATAGGGACTTAACAAACGAGTGGAGCACTTGGGATTTCGAAGTTGTGGAATCCTTGAAAGTCGGGCCGTGGATTAGAGAGTTTATGGCCTTTTACAATCGGCTTCGGTCTGCCGCCGAGAACGAATCCGAGGATCGTTCGATCAAGTATCTTCGCGATAAGGCCGCAAAGATCGACCTAGGCGAAGGGAGCTGAACTGGGGGCTCTGGGCAGACAAGCTCTAACTGACGACGTCCTCTTTCCTCCGAGGCTGTGTGAAAACCCCCGAACATTTGACCATGGCCGGATTCCCCGCGTGACGAAGCGGGGTTAGAGTCCAGGATCAGTTGCTTCGGGGTGTTCGATGGGTCGCTTCGTCGAAGGTAAG
>Ga0164294_10000129_pt1 | contig 68040 bp, 55 predicted proteins | sample GEODES005metaG_FD_111479 | JGI IMG/M metagenome (GOLD analysis project Ga0164294, IMG submission 111479) | Oligotrophic lake water microbial communities from Sparkling Lake, Wisconsin, USA - GEODES005 metaG | ecosystem: Environmental > Aquatic > Freshwater > Lake | place: USA: Sparkling Lake... | reverse complement strand
GGCCGGACGCGGCAGGCTGGCGGCGCGCGGGTCGGGCCGGGCGTGCAGCACGAGCCGAGCCGGGGCGGTCGGCGGCGGAGACAAAGGCGCCACCGGCATGATCGCGTGGCTGGGCAGCTCTTGGAGGGCGGTGGACTCCTCGACGCCGAGCGAGAAGACGTCTGCCGCCTTGGGCGCCGGTGGCGGGGCGGGTTGGGGCGGCGGCTCCTCGGCCTCCTCCCAGGCGCTCCACGGATCGCGCTCCAGGGCCGCGGCCAACGCGGGGATGGCGTCGGCCCGCAGGGTGTCGCCCCGGGCGGTGAGGATGCGGTGGGCGCCGGTGAGGCTGCCCTGGCGCGCCATCGCGAGGAGGGCGGCCAGGTCATCGGCCCGTCGAGGCGCCGCGTCGGGGCTTCCGGCTGGCGGGAGGACCCGAAGGGGTCCGGGAGGGAGATCGGCCATGACTCACCTTGTCGCGCAGGGGCGCTGGCGTCAATCTCCGGCGGGGCTCCGGCGCAAGGCCTTTTGCAGGGCGGCGGCGTGGGCGGGCTGCCCCCAGAGGCTGAGGAAGACCTCGGCCTCGCGGGCCGGATCGGCGACGAGGCGCAGGGCGCCGCGCAGAGCGGCGGGGGGCGCCCGCAGGCGGGAGACAAAGGCCACGGCGGCCTCGACCGCGCCGCCCTCCGGGGTGACCTCGTCGATGAGTCCGATGGACAGGGCCTCTTCGGCGCTCAGTCGTCGGGCCTCCAACAGCACCCGCAGGGCCTTGGCGCGGCCGAGGCGGGCGATCAGGCGCTGGCCGCCGCCCCAGCCCGGAGAGACCCCAAGCGCCGCCTGGATGAAGCCGATCTGGGCGCCCTGGCCGGCAAAGATGAGGTCGGCCACGCTCATCAGCTCGGCGCCGCCGCCCAGGGCCGCGCCCTCGACCGCGGCGAGGCGGAGGAGGGGCAGGGCGCGGAGGCGCTCGGTCACCGCGGTCATCGTGTGCACCATCGCGGCGGCGGCCTCGGGGCGCATCAATTGCGCGGCGACGGCATGGAGATCGCCGCCGGCGCAGAAGCCGCCCGGGGCCACACCGGCGAGGATCACCGCGAGCGGCGGATCGGCGGCCAGGGCGTCGACGGCCTCCACCAGATCGCACATCATGCCGGGGCTGAGCGCGTTCTTGCGGCTGGGGTGATCGATCCAGAGGAAGGCGAGCGCCCCGTCGCGAACAAGGCGGATGGCGCCCTCTCCGCGGGGGAGCGCGCTCAGGATGTCAGGGAGCGCCATGGGTGGGCCTCGAGGTAGGCGCGGGCGGCGCGGGCAGGGGTGGTGTCGCCCGCGCGGAGGGCGGCGCCCAGAGCGGCCTCGGGGCCCTCCAGCGCGGCCTGCACGCGGGCGCGCAGCTCTTCGGCGAGGATGTCGTGAAAGGTGCGCAGGCGCCCGTTGGCCCGGCGGCGCTGCCAGGCGGGCAGGCCGGCGCCCTGGCAGTAGGCGGCGTGGGCCTCGGTGGCGTCGAGCGCTTCGGCCACGCCGCGGCCCTCCACGGCGGCGGCGAGCAGCACGGGGGCGGCCCAACCGGCCTCGCCGCCGTCGATGTGCACCATCTGCTCCAGCTCGCGGCCAAGGCGCTCGGCGCCGGGGCGATCGGCCTTGTTGACCACGAAGACGTCGGCCACCTCAAGGAGGCCGGCCTTCATCGTCTGCACCGTGTCGCCGCTCTCGGGGGTGAGGACGACGAGCACAGTGTCGACCACCTCCATCACCCCCAACTCGGACTGCCCCACGCCGACGGTCTCGACGAGGATGGTGTCAAAGCCGACGGCGTCGAGCAGATCGATGACCTGCCCAGTCGCGCGCGAGAGCCCGCCGAGGTTTCCACGGCTGGAGAGGGAGCGCACATAGACGCCGAGGTCGGCGGCGTGCTCCTCCATCCGGATGCGATCGCCCAGGATGGCGCCGCCGGTGAAGGGGCTGGAGGGGTCCACCGCGACCACGGCCACCCGCGCGCCGGCCTTGCGACGCTGGCGCACCAGGGCGTTGGTGAAGGTGCTCTTTCCCGCGCCGGGGGGCCCGGTGAGGCCGATGACCTGCGGCGCGCCGGGGCCGTGGTGGCGTCGAGGGTGCAGCAGCTCCATCGCTTCAAGCAGGTCCGGGGCGCGATCGTCGATGCGCGAGATCGAGCGGGCGAGGGCGCGGCGATCCCCGGCCAGGGCCCGGGCGAACCAGTCGACGGTGCGGTTCACCCGCCCTCCACGGGGTCGACATAGAGCGCACGGAGGGCGGCGCAGAGCTCGCCGGTCTGCCGCAGCTCGTCGTAGTCGGTGAGCGTCTCGTCGCACTGCTCCAGGGCGTTGTCGAGCTCACGCGGCTCGCTGGTGGAGCGCACCTCTGCCCACTTGTTCAGGCAGGCCCGGCGAAACAACCGCCGGTTGGGGGAGCCAAGCTCTTCCCAACCGATGGGCCAGTCGTCCATGCAGGTGGCCAGGACATTGGTGGTCTGCACGCAGAGCTCTTCGCAGCGGTCCTGACGTTCACAGGCGGCGAGGAGGGGCAGAACCCAAATAAAAAAGGTGGCCAGAGACGGAGTTGAACCGCCGACACGGGGATTTTCAGTCCCCTGCTCTACCAACTGAGCTATCTGGCCATGGGCTTTTTTGTATGCAGGGGGCTTTTCACCAACTCTGACGCGCGGCACTGGGGAGACCTGCGAGCGTTCGTGGAGAGCCACCAGATGTAGACAGAGCGTCGCCGCTCGGTCCCGCAGCGCGCCGGTCAGCATCGCCTTGGTGACGCACTTATAGCGGGCCCTTCCGAGGGCGTCAAGGGCGCACCCCTCGAAAAAACGGGCGCCCGGGAAGAAGCGCAGGTGGCCCGCAGGGATGGCAGTTCGCCGGGCAAGGCGGTACGATGCTCATTGACGTGAGGTCTGCCATGCCCAGCTGTCTCGCACCTGCTCGCCGCGCCGCGATGCCCGTCACCGCGCTCGCGCTCCTGCTCAGCCCAGCCGCCTCCTGGGCCGAGGAGTACCACCCCGCGGGAGAGGTCATCTCCAACGCCGCGGCGGTGGACATCACGCCCGAGGGCTTTGACGCGATCACCGACCTCATCCCGGGCTTCATCCCCACGTCCATCGACATCCCGGAGATCAGCGCCGAGAGCAACACCAGCTTCCCGTCCTGCCTGGCGCTTGGCTACGGCTACTGGGTCACCAACGGCGCGGTCGCCGCCACGATCAACAGCGCGGCGATCACGCCGCAGACTGGGTACGTCGCCCTCGACATCAACATGGGTCTCGCCGTCAACAGCCCCTCAGACCCGATGTCGCTCGCCTTTGAGCTGCTCTGTATTGGCGACCAGTGCGATGTCTACGTCGACCCCTTCGACATCAACATCACCACCACGCTCGGCCTCGAGGTGGTGGACGACGGCACCCGCACCTACATCGACGCCACCGTGGGCGAGATGACCGTCACCTACACGCTGGTGGGCGACGACATCCACCTCAGCGGCTGCGCCATCGGCACCATCGCCGACGTGCTCGATTTCTTCGGCATCAACATCTTCGACCTCATCATCTCCGTCGCCGGGCCCTTCCTCAACGACGCCATCGCCTCCTTCGGGCCGCAGATCGAGACCCTCCTCGAAGACGCCCTCGCTCAGGCTTCCATCGAGCAGCAGCTCGACGTCAACGGCATCGTCATCGACCTGTCCCTCGCCCCCTCCTCGATCGACATCACCCCGCAAGGGGCGCGCATCTACATGGACGGCGCCATGTCCACCGACGCGGCGGCAACCTGCGTGGAGGCCTGGGACCCGGGCGGCTCCATCGCCACCGACACCCCCTTGCCCGACCTCGGCACGGCGCCCGCCGAGGTGGGCGACTTCCACTTTGGCGTGCACCTCTCCGATGACATCGGCAACCAGGCCCTCTACGCGCTGTGGCGCGGCGGTCTGCTCTGCATGGACCTCGGCACCCTCATCGAAGGCGTGCTCGGGCCGCCCACCACCGGCCTGCTCGGCACCCTGGTGGGCGACACCTTCAACTCGCTCTTCCCCGACTCCAAGCCGATCGGGCTCTTCACCCGGCCCGAGGCGGCGCCAACCCTGGCCTACAACACCGACAACGACGCCGCCCTGCTGGTCAATGACCTGGGGCTCGACATCTACGCGGAGGTCGCGAACCGGCAGGTCTACCTCGTCGGCCTCAACCTCGACGTCGACGCCGGTGCCGACCTTAATTTCGACGCCGCCACGGGCCAGATGGCCGTCGGGGTCGACCTCGCCGAAGGGGCGCTCAACGCCACGGTGGTCGACAACGAGTTCATGCCCGACACCAACGCCGCCATCGAAGACCACTTCAACTCCTCGATCATGGGGCTGGTGCAGCCGATCCTGGAGTCTCAGTTGGGCGCCCTCACCTTCCCGCTGCCCTCCATCAGCGGCATGGGGCTCACCGGCCTCGACGTGAGCGAAGAGGGCGACGCCTCCGACTGGCTCGGCGTCTTCGCCGATGTCGGCCCGGTCACCTACACCAGCGAAGGCTGCGGCGCCGACGGCGGATGTGGCGGCGGCTGCGGCGGCGGCTGCGGCACCAGCGGCGTGCCGGGTGGGCGCTTCGCGCTCTTCAGCTTCCCGATCGCCCTCGCCTTCCTGCGTCGGCGTCGCGAGGACTGAGTCCCCACCGGTCTTCCGAACGAGGCCCGCCCCCTGGCGGGCCTTCTTCGTTGGGCCCCCAACGCGAAGAGGCCCGCCGGTGGGGCGGGCCTCTGTTCAACGAGCGGGGAGCCGCTCAGTGCGCGTGGGCCTGGCTCTTCGGCAGGACGTGGACATCCTCAGGGTTCGGGGCGAGGAAGGGGTCGGAGACCACCACCGTCGGCACCCGGCTCAGGAAGCCGACCACGAAGAGCATGAAGAAGCCCAGGAATCCAGCGGTCATGCCGAGCTCGGTGAAGCCAATCGGCAGGTTGTCGCCCTTCCAGATGCTGGGCATCACCACGGTGAAGCGCTCCAGCCAGATGCCAATCGCCAGGATGGTGGCGACGGTGAAGTAGCCCACGGGCGTCTTCTTCAGGCCGCGCGACAGCAGCATGGTGAAGGGGATCGGGAAGCAGAGCGCCAGGGTGACCTTCGACAGGGTGGCCCAGGGCTCCACCTCGGTGCGGAGCAAGATGAAGCCGATCTCTTCGGTCATATTGCCGTACCAGATGGGCAGGTACTGGGCGAAGAGCGTGTAGGCCCAGAACATCGTCAAGCCGAAGGTGAGCTTGCCGAGGTCATGGTAGTTGCTGCTCTTCAGCAGGTGCTCCGCGCCCATCCACTTCTTCAGCGAGAGCGAGAAGAGCGCCTGGTACACGAGGCCCGACCACATGCAGCTCATGAAGTACCAGGCCGGGAACATGTTGGCGTACCAGTAGGGCGCCAGGCTCATCGAGACGTCGATGGCCACCATCGAGAAGACCAGCGCGTAGGTGATGGCGATCACCGGCGCGATCGACCGCTGGAAGCTCTGAGAGGCCTCGATCTCCACCTCATCGCCCCGCCAGCCGCTGGTCAGGTTCGACCACCAGGAGGGAGCCTTGTCGCCGAGGCGCGAGGCCGCGAAACCAAGGTCCGCCCGCAGGCTGGCGCGGATGAAGAGGAGGTTGAGCAGGATGAGGAAGCCCAGGCCCACCGCCAACCGCGCCACGAAAAAGGTGTCGGTCAGGTAGATAGCCTTGTGCGGAGGCGCCTCACCCGGCGCCCAGTGGTGCCAGGGGTAGGCCTCCAACCCGCCGCCGACCAGGAAGGCCATCAGCAGCAGGTACATCGGCACCATGAACAGCGCGAAGGCCTCGCCCATCCGCTTGAGCGGACGGGTCCAGCGCGCGCCGACGATGACCGAGGCCACCGCCAGCATCAGGGCGCCCTGGGAGATGCCAGCCCAGTACATGAAGTTGACGATGAAGGCCCCGCGCGCGCGCTCGGCCTCCTGCGTAAAGCCGTAGCCCGCCGCCGCGATGCCCAGCACCAGGAGCAGCGGCCCCAGCACCTTCACCAGCGTCGGCATCGGCCGCGGGGTGTGAGAGATGATTCCGGACACATCCGGAGCATGACCGCCCATGGTTCAGCCTCCCACCGGGGGGGTAGTGGTGGCCGGCACGACCGGCGCGACGTACTGCGCGCCTTCCAGGGTGCGGACGTACCGCACCACCGACCACATCTCCGTCTCATTCATCTGCGTGTCGTAGCCGGACATCAGCTTGGACCGACTGCCATTGCGGATGGTCAGGTAGACATGACCATCCGAGCGCTTGTTGGCGATGCCGTCGGCTCCCGCGAGCTTGGGCGCGGGAATCGGGAAGCGCCGCCTGCCTTCGGCCGGGTTGTTGTCCATCACCGTACCGCCGCCCGCGCCGGCCACGCCGTGGCAGGGGGTGCAGTAGATGTTGTAGGACGCCTCGCCCGCCTTGATCGTCGCCTCACTGTTGTCGAGCGGGTTGGTGAGACCCTGCCCTTCGGGCGTGGTGACGTCATAGTTCTGGACGTACATGTTGGTGGAGACGGTGTCCTCGGGGAGGGTCATCATCACCCACTCGTAGGCCCGGTAGAAGGCGGCGTCGACCATGTCGATGTCCCAGGGCAGCGCGTAGGCTGCACCCGAGAACAGGGCCACGGCGAGCGCGCCGAAGAGAGTGCGCCCCTTACGCATGAGCAGCCTCCGAAGCGGTGACTTCAATGGCGCCGACGCTCTCGAGGATGGACTGGGCCTTCGCCTGGTCCACCTTCGACAGACCGTTCACCACGAGACCGAACTTGTCATCGCTGAAGCGCGGGTCTTGGACCTCGATCTGCAGCTTGGTGGCCGGCAGCCCGCACATCAGGATGAGCCCGATAAGCGTGAACAGACTGCCGAACATGATGGTGGACTCGAAGGTGATCACGATGAAGGCCGGGATGGAGACCAGCGGCTTGCCCGCCGGGATGATCATCGGCCAGTTCACGTGGGTGATCGAAGCCATGGTGAAGCCGGTAGTGCCCCCGAAGAGGGCGCCACACAACGTGAACCAGCGCACCGGGCTCGGCTTTCCTTCGTAGAGCTGCTCCTCAATCTCGTGCCGAGGCAGCGGCGAGGTGACGATCATGTTGGAGTAGCCAGCCTTCTTGAGCTGGTCGATACCCTCGATCAGGCAGTCGAGGTGGGCGAAGACGCTCTTCACGGCGCCAGGGGTGGGGCCAGCAGGCCGGCCCATGAGTGCTCCGATCATGCTGCCACCTCATCGCTCTTGAGCGGGGGACGCACGAGCTCCTTGATCTCCGCGATGGCGACCGAGGGCATGACCTTCATGAAGAGGGTGAACCACAAACCGAACCACCCGAAGGAGCCGATCATGATGCCCATCTCCACCCAGGTCGGCGAGTAGTAGACCCAGGAGTTGGTGTCGAACTGGTGGGCGAGCGAGCTGGCGATGATGTTGTACCGCTCGAACCACATGCCGATGTTGATGATCACCGACACGATGAAGAGGATCGTGAGGTTGGTGCGCGCCTTCTTGAACCACCAGATGAGGGGCGCGATGCAGTTGCAGAACACCATGATCCAGAAGACCCACCAGTAGTCGCCGGTGGCCCGGTACACGAAGATGTCCCACTCGTACACGTTGTCGGAGTACCAGGCGACGTAGTGCTCCATGCCGTAGGCGTAGGTCAGGATCCCGCCCGTGAGGAGACACATCTTCGCGAGGCTCTCGTAGTGCCACATGTTGATGTACTTCTCCCAGCCGAAGATCTGGCTCATCGGCAGGAGGAGCGTGATGACCATGGCGCAGCCGGAGAAGATGGCGCCGCCGACGAAGTAGGGCGGGAAGAGCGTGGAGTGCCAGCCCGCCGTCTGCGCCATCGCGAAGTCCCAGGACACGACCGAGTGCACCGAGAGCACCAGCGGCGTCGCGAAGGCGGCGAAGAAGCCGTAGGCCGCCATGTAGTGGCGCCACTGCCGGTCGGTGCCGCGCCAGCCCAGCGCGAGACCCTTGTAGACCTCGTGGATGAGACCAGTGGTGCGGTCCCGCACCGCCGCGATGTCCGGGATGAGCCCGATGAAGAAGAAGATCGTCGACACGGTGAAGTAGGTGGACACCGCGAAGACGTCCCACATCAGCGGGGACTTGAAGTTCTGCCAGAGCTGGCGCTGGTTCGGGTAGGGGAACAGCCAGTAGGCGTTCCAGGCGCGGCCAACGTGGATGGCCGGGAACAGCGCCGCCGTCATGACCGCGAAGATGGTCATGGCCTCCGCCGCCCGGTACACGCCGGTACGCCAGCGTGAACGGAAGAGGAAGAGGATGGCGGAGATCAGCGTTCCGGCGTGGCCGATGCCGATCCAGAACACGAAGGTGGTGATGTACACACCCCAGAACACCGGCGGCGCGTAGCCCGCGACGCCGAGCCCGTAGGTCAACTGGGTGAGCCAGCAAAATCCGCCATAGGCCAGGGCCACCAGGCAGACGCCCAGCATCGACCAGTAGGCCATGGAGGGCTTGAAGAGCGGGCGCAGGATGTCACGGGTGACCTCCCCGTAGGTCAAACCTTTCACGGTGCGCTCCTATGGTTATTTGTGGGCAGGGGCAGCGTGACCACCGGACTTCTCTTCGTCATGGCCAGAGCCATGCGCAGAGTGACCGTGACCATGCAGCTTACTGGGGGTGTGGTTGATGCGAGCGAGGTAGCGCACGCCAGGCTTCGTGTTGAGCTCACGGAGCATGGTGTAGGCGCGCTCGTCGCTGAAGAGAGTCGAAACCGCCCCTTCCTTGTCGTTGGTGTTGCCAAAGGTGAGGGCGTCGGCCGGGCAGGCCTGGGCGCAGGCGGTCAGCTTGAGGAGCGCTTCGTTGGGGGCCACGGCGTGGTCCTGGTCGCGGAAGCGGTCCTTGACTTCGCGGATGCGCTGCACGCAGAAGGTGCACTTCTCCATGATGCCCATCTCACGAGGCGACACCTCGGGGTTGAGCATCAGGTTGAAGGAGTCCGGCCACTTGTAGGTGTGGTAGTTGAAGCGCCGCGCCGTGTACGGACAGTTGTTGCCGCAGTAGCGCGTACCCACGCAACGATTGTAGATCATCGCGTTGAGGCCATCGAGGTTGTGGTAGGTCGCGAGGACCGGACACACACCCTCGCAGGGCGCATGGCTGCACTGCTGACACATGACCGGCTGGAAGCGCACATCCGGGAACTCACCGCCACCTTCCCAGTACCGGGAGAGGCGCAGCCAGCCCATGTGGCGCGACTTGCGCACCTGGTCAGGGCCCACCACCGAGAGGTTGTTCTCGGCGAAGCAGGCCGACTCACAGGCGCCGCAGCCCGTGCAGCGGTTGAGGTCGACCGCCAGCGCGAAGCGGTAGGTGGGGTGCTCAGGCTCCGGGTACATGTCGGTGAGGCCGCGGCTGGTGAGCCGCTCGTCCACCGGCACATGGTGCTCGGGCACGATCGAGGAAGGACCGTGGCCCTTGCCGAGGTCGTCGATGCTGACGGTGAAGTTGAGGCCGCGGCCCTCCATCGTCATCGCGCCGGCGTAGGCGTGAACCGGGTTCTGCTTGCCGCTGCGCTTGACCTTGGCCACCGTGGTGACGAAGGAGAGCGCGCCGCCGCTGTCGACCCCGGTGCGGATGAGCTTCATCGGGTTCTGGCCAAAGCGCGTGTAGCGGCCGCCCGCCTCATGCCCATTGCCCATCACCACCGCGATGACATCCTTGCGAATGCCCGGCGGCGAGAACCAGCCCACCTCGACCTCACCCTGCTCCGTCTGGAGGATGACGCCGTCGTCCTTCTCCAGGCCCAGATCTTTGGCCGTGTCGCCGTGGATCTCCACCCAGGTGCCCCAGGTGAAGGTGCTGAGCGGCTCGGGCACTTCCTGTGCCCAAGGCTTGTTGGCGTGGCGCCCATCGTAGATGTAGGGGTGCGGAAAGAGCGCCAGCACCTTGCCATCTCCCGAGGGGGGAGCCCCCGCCGCAGGAGCCACCGTCAGCACCACCGGGGCGCCGGTCGCCGGCCGATCCTCGAAGTGACCGCCGCGCTGAAGCGAGGCGACCCAGAAGTCCTGGAAGGTGCCGCCCGCCTGACGGGGGCCCCAGACCTCGGCCATCCAGCGGGCCGCGACGTAGTCCTTGAAGGAGGCCGCATCGAGGCCCAGGCCGACCGGCGCCGCCGAAGCGAACACCGCTGCAGGATCTGCCGCAGCGTCGCCCACCGGAGCAGCCGCCGCGGGCGCGCTGATGCCAGCCGCCTTGGCGATGCCCAGGATCGAGTCACCCACCGACTGGGTGTTGTGAATGGCCTTCATCGCCGGCTGCTGCAGGGTCAGGCGGCCGAGGACGCCCTCGCCGTCGCCCCAGGTCTCCAGCGTGGAGCCCGGGGGCAGCACGATGGCCTTCGGGAGCAGCGAGTCCATCGGCTCATTGGTGAAGACCACCAACGTACCGACCTTCTCCAAGGCCTCGCGCACCTTGACGTCACCCGGGAGGAGGTGGACGATGTCGAGGTCATCGAGGAAGAGGACGCCCACCTTGCCAGCGGCACAGTCCGCGAGCAGGCTGGAAACCTCGGCGAAGGAGCTGCGACCGGTGGTGTTGGCATGGTTGCCGAACACCACCGTCTTGCCCACCGCGCCGGCCACTTCGTTGAGCAGCAGGACCGCGATGTCGAGGTCGGTCGCGGAGCCCGAGGTGGCGGTGCCGCTGGGGAGCGCCACGGCCACCCCTTCGGCGATCCACTTTGCAACCTCGGCGAGGCGCTCCGCGGAGATCTCCGCCGCCGCCGCCGCCGCCGCGAGGTCCGCGCTGGCCAGCAGACCCGCCGCAGGACCGTTGTAGCCGCGCAGCTTCGCCACCGCGCCGGCCAGGGCCAGCGCGACGCCGACCTCGCTGCCCGGCTTGGCCGCGAGGTGGAGGTCGGCCATCGCCGCGGAGGTGCCCACGCGCGGCTCCACGCAGACGAGGCGCGTCACAAAGCCGCCCATCTTCGGGTCGCGCGCGTTGGCGTAGCCGCGGGTGAGCTGCAGGGTCTCGCCCCAGGTGCCGAGGAAGTCCGCGCCGAAGGAGACGATCGTGCGCGCCTCATCCAGGCGGAAGCTCGGGATGGCGTCCATGCCAAAGACCGCCTTGGTGGCGGACCGCAGGCTGTCACGCCCCAGGGGCTCCCACTGACGGGCGCTGCCGCCCGCGCCAGCCATCAGCTGGCCGATCAGCTTGCCGAGGCTGCCGGTGCGGTAGCGGCCAAGCCAGGCCACCCCTTGACCGCCCGCCTTGGCCGCCGAGAGCGCGCTGCCCACCGTGGAGATCGCCGTCTCCCAGGTGCTGGCGGCGCCCGCCACCATCGGGGAGATGAAGCGGTCCGGGCTGTAGGTCGCCTGGATGCCAGCCTGTCCCCGGGAGCAAAGCTTGCCCTGGCTGGTGGGATCCTGGGGGTTGCCCTCCAGCTTCACCACACGGCCCTCGCGGTTCTTGGCCAGCACGCCGCAGCCGCTGGGACATTCGTCGCAGCGCGTGGCGAACCAGGTCGCAAGCCCCGGCATGATCTGGTCCGGCTGGACCACATAGGGCAGGACGTTCTCTACCGGAACCAGAGGGTCCCAGGACACGGCGGACGGCAGCTTGGTCAGGCTCACTTCGGTGCTGCAGCCGCTCGCGACGGCGGCGGCACCGGAGACGCCGACCGCCTTCACAAAGTCGCGTCGGTTCAACGTGGTCATCAATCGCCTCCGCTCGCGCTCAGTCGTGGCAGGTGTAGCAGTCTTTCAGCTCAGCCCGTCGCAACTCGGCCTTCGAGCCATAGTTTTCGTTCACTTTGGGGTGGGTCTTGTGGCAGTCCAGGCACCAGCCCATCGTGAGCTCGCCCTTGCGGACCACCGTAGTCATGTCGTTCTGCACTTCGCCGTGGCACTCCTGGCAGGCGACGCCTCCCTTGACGTGCCGCTTGTGGCTGAAGTAGACGAAGTCGGGGAGATCGTGCACCTTGACCCAGGGGATGGGCTCGCCGCTCTCCCAGTACTGCATCAGCTTGGTCAGCTCGGTGCGACCCGGCTCGGGGCGGCCATCGGGCTTGATCTGGCTGTGGCAGTTCATGCAGACCTGCGTGGGCGGGACGCCCGCGTGGGTCGACTGCTTGGCCACATAGTGGCAGTACTGACAGTCGATCTTCAGCTCGCCCGCGTGCAGCTTGTGCGAGTAGAGAATCGGCTGTTCGAGGTGTTCATCGTTCACCGCGCCGTAGGCCACCCGTTCGCCATTGGCGGGGGGCAGCAACCAATGCACGCCCAACGGGAAGGTCTGGTCGTCATCCTCGATCCACTGGAATGCTTCCGGGACGCGAGGATCGTGGGCCAGATCCGAGGCGGCAGGGGCTGGGGTCTTTGATTCTTCCGACGCCTGGCTGCTCCCCGACAAGGAGTAAGCCAGCACCGCTGCGCCCAGCACCGGAGCGGCGAAAAGCAGGGTCCGCTTCCATCGATTCATGGTGACTTCCGGCTCGCCGTCCACGGGACGAACTCCGCACTCACGGAGACCGCTGCCCGGGCCCTCCGAGGACCTGTTCAGGACGGGTGACCCCCCTAATGTGAGTGACCGTCACCTACAAGCCAGACCATGACAGGAGCTGACAACTGCTCGGGAAGAGCCCGACCGGCGATGTGTTGCAGGCCGTCCAAGGGGCTCCCCCTCGATCCACCGGCCGCGACGGCCCTCACGCGCTACGCCGCGCCGATCGGGAGCGACGATGATTCGCATCACAGGCGGCACCCTGCGGGGCCGAACCCTCAGCCAGGCGGTCCCCCCCGGCGTCCGTCCCACCGCAGCGCGCATGCGCGAAGCCCTCTTTTCGATGATCGGCCAGGACCTCACCGGGTGGAGCCTCCTCGACGCCTTCGGCGGGATGGGCCTCTTCTCCTTTGAGGCCTGGAGCCGCGGCGCCGCCCCGGTCACCACCGTCGAAAAGAGCCGGCGCACCGCCGATCAGCTCCGGGTTGAGGCCGGTCGCCTGGGCGTCCCGCTCGACCTCCGCGTGGACGACGCCCAGCGGATCTTGAGCGCCCCCAGCGAGGGTTGGGATCTCATCTTCCTGGATCCCCCCTACGCCGAGGATCCGCTGCCCTGGGCCTCCCTCGCCGCCCCGCGCACCCGCCGCCTCCTTGTCGTAGAGCACCGCGCCGATCGCGAGTTGCCCGCCGCGATCGGGCCCTTGCTCCTCGATCGCCGGCGCGCCTATGGCGAGGGCGCCGTCAGCCTCTTCCGCCCCCCAGCGTGAAGACCGCTCCCGAGCCGCCGCGATGGCGTTAGCCCCGGCCGTCGGTGGATCGCCTGGAGCGAGCCGCCCCAGGGCTGGAGGCGAAATGGCGACACGCAGGTTGGTGCTGGGCAGGGGGCCGGACGCGCTCCGGGTTGCGGCGGTCCTCGCCGCCAAGGGCTTCGCCGTCACGCTGCTGCAGATGGGCCCCGGTCCATCGGGGCTTCTTCACCCTGATCTGCCCGTCGACACCGGGCTTGTGCGGATCGCCGCCGATCAGCGCGCCATCGCCGAGCGCGCCCTCGGTTCGCTGGTTGAGGCCCCCGAAGCCGGTCGCGCCGTGTGGATCGGCGGCGCCGCCCACGCGCTCCCCCTCACCCCCGCCGCCGCGCGCCGCCTGCTGCCGCCCCGCGTCGGCCTCGTCGCCGCCCGCAGCCTGCTGCGCTCCCGCGTGCGCAACCGCATCGCCCAGCTGATCGGCGGCGGCCAGGAGGAGCGGACCTACGCCGACTGGGTGATCCGCCGCATGGGCGGCCCAGCCTGGAATCACCTCTACGCCCACTACGCCGTGGCGCGCTTCGGCGAAGATCCGCGCCGCCTCGCCGCCAGCGCCGCTCGGCATGTCCACGGCGTGCCGAGCCCCCTGGCCCCCGTCCTGGCCGGCGGCCCCGCCGAGGCCCCCTACGCCCACGCGGTCGCCCTGATCGAGTCCGCCGGCGGCGAGATCCGCAGCAACCAGCGCCCCGTCCGCATCGTGGTGGAGGGCGGCAAGATCAGCGCCGTCGAGCTGGCCGATGGCAGCAGCATCCCCACCGGCGGCCCCCTCTGGTGCACCCTGCCCGCCGTCGTTTTGCTCACCCTGCTCGGCGACGCCGTCCTGCCCACCTCTCAGTCCGACGCCGCCTTCCTCCAGGTGCGCGATCACGTCCAGGTCGCCCTCCGCGGCGATCCCAAGGCCCTGCCCGCCGAGCTGCATGTGCTCGACGACCGCGCCTCCTTCTGGCGGGTCACCCGCCCCTCGGGCCACGATCAGGCGGCGATCTTCCACCTCACCCTGCCCGCCGATTCCGCCCCCGGCGACGGCGCGCTGCCGGCACGCATCGCCGAAGAGGCCCGCGCGATCGGCCTGGGCGACTTCTCGGCGGTCGGCGCCCGGGTCGAGCGCCTCGTCGGCTGGACCCCGGTCTGGCGCGTCACGGCCCACACCCGCCTTCGCCTGCTGCAGCTCCTCTTCCGCCCCCTCGGCCTCATCGCCGTCGGGCGCGGCGGCACCTTCAGCCCCCTTGATCCCGGCGAGGAGATCGGCTGGGCCGCGGCCTTGTGCGAGGATGCTGATCCAGATCAGCGAGAGCTCTTTCGCCAGCGGATCGAGCCCGTCGGCAAGGTCGACGATCTCGACGTCTCACCCCTGAGCCTCATCGTCCGTTGAGGGCGGCGGCCCGCTCGCGGCCACCGGCACCCCAGCGCAGGCCCTCCACCGTCACGGCGGTGGCGTCGATGGTCTCGGCGTCGGCACGCAATCGCAGGCTGCCCGCGAGGCCGCAGCGGTTTTCGCCCGACCAGGAGACCTCCCACCAGGGCCCGCTCGGCTCCTCGATCAGCACGCGCAAGGCGCCCGGATCTCCGGCCGGCGGCAAGGCCAGCGGATCGCCCGCGCAGGCCGCAAGATCGCCGTTGAGCCGCCGCCAGCGCGCGGGCCAGGAGAAGGCGCCGTCGGCGGCCTGCACCTGATCGCCCACCCGAAGGAGGTCCATCCGGCGCCCATCCTGCCGCTCCCAACGCTCAGCCGAGCAGGGCAGCACCCCCGCGCAGCGCGCCATCAGCGCCTCGCCCCCTTCAAAGGGCAGCGGCGACGGCAGGGTGGAGCGCACCGGGCCCATGCGACCGAGGATCCGCCAGCGCAGCGCCGCCGGCGCCGGGGCGGCCTCGACGATCGGCGGGCTCTTCGGAGGCGGCGGCGGCGGCTCGGCGCAGCCCCCGACCAGCAGCCCGATCAGTACTTGGACTTGAGGTTGGTGCACCAGTCCACCTGAAAGTCCCCCTCCAGGCTGCCTTCGTCGAAGACCGTGGTGAAAGAGCCGAGGGCGCCGTCGTCCTCACTGACCTCGGTGACGTCGATGTTGCCATCGTCGGCCCGGTAGACCGTCAGCGCCTCGTTCTTCACCACCAGCAGCCGCGCGTCGACCGGCGACGTGCCGCCCAGGACCACGTCGCCGGCCTCCACCGCCGAAGCCTCGTAGGTGAAGAGCAGGGCCACCATGTCCTCGGTGACCGGCGCCTCGACACCGGTCTCAAAGTTCTGGCCGCGCTTGACCCAGTACATGTCCATGCACTCAAAGGGCTTGTCGGTGAAGACCACGAAGGGCCCACCCCAGAAGGAGGCCTCGGCGGTGAGCTTGACGCCATCGACCGATCCGCTGATGTCGGCGAAGGCTTTCGAGCCGCAGCCCGAGGAGAAGACCGCGACCAGCAGCGCGGCGACGAGGGAGCGGGACATGGCAAGGACCTCCAGTCCCACCACCTATTCTCTCCGCCCGCCGCCGACAGGTCCCGGCAGGCTGGACGGAAGTAGGGTAGGCACCCCATGGCGAACCCCTGGACCCTCGGGCCGGGAGGCGGCGCCACCGCGGAGCACGCCCGATTCCCCGCACGGGCACTGACACGGATCCCCCCAATGGCGCGAAAGACGGTCCTGGACCTTCAGGCGATGAAGGCCGGCAACCAGAAGATCGCAATGGTCACCGCCTACGACTACACCATGGCCCGGCTCGTCGACGCCGCCGGGGTTGACATGGTGCTGGTGGGCGACAGCCTCGGCATGGTCGTTCAAGGCCAGCCCGACACGCTCTCGGTCACGGTGGACGACATGGTCTACCACGGCCGCTGCGTCGCCCGCGGACTCGCCGAGGCCCACCTCACCGTCGACATGCCCTTCATGAGCTACCAGGTCAGCGCCGCCCAGGCGCTCACCAACGGCGGCCGGCTGATCAAAGAGACCGGCTGTCAGTCGGTCAAGCTCGAGGGCGGTGCCCGCAGCGCCCTGGCGATCCAGGCCCTGGTCGAGGCCGGCATCCCGGTGGTCGGCCACATCGGCCTCACCCCCCAGAGCGTGCACCAGCTCGGCGGCTTCAAGGTGCAGGGCCGCGGAGAGGCCGCCGCCGAGCAGCTCGTCCGCGACGCCGCCGCCGTGCAGGAGGCCGGCGCCTTTTGCCTCGTGCTCGAGATGGTGCCCGCCGAGCTCGCCGCCGAGATCTCCGCCCAACTCGACATCCCCACCATCGGCATCGGCGCCGGCGCCGGCTGCGACGGCCAGGTGCTGGTCTGCAACGATCTCCTCGGCCTCGACGCCCGCTTTCACCCTCGCTTCGTCAAGCGCTTCGCCGAGCTGCAGAACCCGGTGATCGACGCGGTCCGCCACTACGTCGACGAGGTGCGCCAGGGCGCCTTCCCCGCCGACGAGCACAGCTTTCACCGCGCCCGCGGCCCCCACCGCGTCGCGCGCCTCTACTAGGCCCTCGCCATGTTGCTCTTCACCGATCCTGCAGCCCTGCAGGCCGAGGCCCTCGCCCGCCGCGCCCGTGGTCAGCGGGTCGGCTTTGTGCCGACCATGGGCTTCCTCCACGAGGGCCACAGCTCCCTGATGCGCCTCGCCCGGCCCCGCTGCGACTGGCTGGTCACCTCCATCTACGTGAACCCGCTGCAGTTCGGCCCCAACGAGGACCTCAGCCGCTACCCCCGCGATCCCGAGGGCGACAGCACGCGCTGCGCCGCCGCGGGCACCGACGCCCTCTTCATGCCGCCCTCCCTCTACGATCCTGATCACAGCACCACCGTCTCGGTGGCCCACCTCACCCAGGGCCTCTGCGGCGCCGCCCGCCCGGGGCACTTCGATGGCGTCTCCACTGTGGTGGCCCGCCTCTTTGGCCTCGTGCAGCCCAACCTCGCCGTCTTCGGCGAGAAGGACTACCAACAGCTGGCCGTGATCCGGCGGATGGTCCGCGATCTGGCCCTGCCCATCGAGATCATCGGGGCGCCCCTCATCCGCGACACCGACGGCCTCGCCCTCTCCTCGCGCAACACCTACCTCTCGCCCGACGATCGCCGCCGCGCCCTCAGCCTGAGCCGGGCCCTGTGCGCCCTCGTGGCCCAGGCCGCCGCCGGTCGCACCGATCGAGGCGATTTGCTCGCCGCCGCCCAGGCCGAGTTGGAGGTCGACCGCCTCGATTACCTGGAGCTGGTCGACCCCGACAGCCTCGCTCCCCTCCCCGTCCTCGACAGGCCCGCCCGCGCGCTGGTGGCCGCCTTCGTGGGCCGCACCCGCCTCATCGACAACCTGGCAGTCCCCGCGTGAAAACCGACGCCACCTTCTTCGTCGCCGCCTTCACCATCGGCCTCGCGCACCTCTACCCCCGCCTGGGCCTCTACAGCCGAGCGATCCCCTTCTGGATCGCCCAGGCCTTCTCGGCGGGCGTTGGGCTCTACGTGCTCATCGTCGGCTCGCCGATGATGAACAGTGGGCCCATGCGCTACGGACGGTGGATCCTCGGCTTCACCATCCTGATGCGCATGGGCATCAACCACTTCAACCGGGTGGAGGAGCAGCGCCGCCTCGCCCGGGTGCAGCGCCTCGACCTGCGCGCCAGCCGCGACGACATCCTGATCGCCCTGCGCGCCGGCGACATCGACGAAGAGGAGGCCTCTCGCCGACTCGCCGCCCTGTCGGTGCCCGGCGACGGGCCGAACTAGGCCGTCGCCTCAGCCGCCGCCTTCCAGCGGTTGACGATGGCGTGGACCTCGGCGTTCTCGAGCACCCGGTTGGTGCTCTTGGCCAGGTCGCGGATGGCGGAGACCAGGGCCGGGCTGGCCTCGATCCCGCGGCTGCGCAGCCAGTAGAGGATGTTGCTGTCACCGGCCATGTGCCCGATCTCGATCTCCTGGGAGCGGCCAAACCAGCGCGCCGGCACCCCCGAGTAGACGAGGTCGGCCAGCCAGTCCTCGCCCTTGTTGATCGCCTTGATCACCGCCGCGGCGTGGACGCCGGTGCCGGTGCGGAAGGCGTCGCGCCCAAAGACCGGGTAGCTCACCGGGATCGGCACCTGGGTGGAGGCGCCAACGAGGTCGACCAGCTCGCCCAGGCGCGACAGATCGTTGTCGATCGAGCCCCACAGCTTCATGTTGACGAGCAGCAGGTCGAGCGGCGTGTTGCCCACCCGCTCGCCGACGCCCAGCACGGTGCCATGGACCCGATCGACGCCGGCCTCCACCGCCGCCAGGGCGTTGCTGAGGCCGAGTCCGCGGTCGGAGTGGCCGTGCCAGTCGATGCGGGTGGCGGTGCCCATGCCGCGCACCACGTTGCGGGCGAAGGCCACGAGGTTGTGCACCCCTTCGGCGGTGGCGTGGCCGACGGTGTCGCACAACACGAGGCCATCGGCCCCCTCTTCGATGGCCGCCTCAAACAGACGCTTGAGGGTGGTGGGGTGGCTGCGAATGGTGTCTTCGGTGACGAAGGAGCAGGGCAGGCCCGCGCTCTTGGCGAGGCGCACGGCCTCGCGGGTGCGCTTCTCCAGCAGGTCCTCATCCCAGCCCTCCGTGTACAGACGAATCGGGCTGGCGCCGAGGAAGGTCATCGCCTCGATGGGCACACCCACCTTCTCGGAGATCTCGATGATCGGCCGCACATCGTTGACATGGGTGCGGGCCGCACACTGGGGCCGCAGGCGCAAGCCTTCGTCGCGGATGAGCTCGGTCAAGGTGGTGACATCGCCCACCGCCCGCGGGCCGGCGCCGGGCAGGCCGACGTCGATGAAGTCGACCCCCACGGCGTCGAGCAGGCGCACGATCTGCTTCTTGGCTTCGATGGAGGGATCGGTGACCGAGGGGCACTGGATGCCGTCGCGCAGGGTCTCATCGACGAAGGCCACCCGCGGCATCGGCCGGGGGGGCAGGTCGCCCCGCAGGTTCCAGTCGAAGATGACGTCGGCGGCGCTGATCTCGCCGGAGGCGGGCAGGAATGGGGCTGGGCTGGACATGGGCGCTCCCAAGGTCTGGCCCGCTATCACGTTCCGCCCGCCTCGCCGTTCGCGGGCGGCCCCACCCTGGGGTAGCCTCCCCACCTGGGACCTGCGCGGGCTGCGGCGCCTCGCCGATCCGCTCACCCTGACCTTCCGTGGAGCCCCGATGCGCCCCTTGGTTGCCCTCTCCTTGCTCCTGGGCGCCTGCGCCCCCACCGACCTGCCCGCAGACAAGCGCGTCGTCGACACCGATCCGCCCGTTGAGGACAGCGGCAGCGCCGACGGGTCCGGAGAGGCCACCGACGCGACCGATGGCTCCGATGGAACCGATGGCTCCGACGGCACCGATGGTACTGACGCCACGGATGCCACCGACGGGACCGATGGCTCCGACGGCAGCGACGGCGGCGACACCGCCGAGCCCCCGCCCGATCCAATCGACCTGCGCGGCGATGGCGGGCTCGCCTGGGACATCGACGAGGCCAGCTTCGAGCTCTCCGACGGCGCCGACCTCGGCTACCAGCTCTACAGCCCCGAGACCCCCGCCTTCGTGGGGCTCGTCATCCTCTCCCACGGCTTCTCCCGCGCCAGCGACCAGATGGCCGGCCTCGCCGGGCGCCTCGCCTCCTGGGGCTTCGTGGTGATCACCCCCGATCTGCTGCACTCCAGCGCCTTCGACGTCGATCCCGAGGCCAACGCCGACGAGCTGAACCAGCTCGTCGCCGACCTCGGCGGGCCCCCCACCCTCTGGGCAGGTCACAGCAACGGCGCCATCGTCGCCCTGCTCGCCGCCGCCGCTGCCGATGATCCCCGCGGCCTCCTCGGCCTCGACCCGGTTGAGAGCTTCGGCGGCGACAGCAGCGGCATCGCCGGCAGCCTGTCGGGCGTGTGGACCGGCGCCCTGCTTGGCGAGTCGGGCCTCTGCAACGCCTACAACAGCGGGGCCACCGCCTACGCCGCCGCCGATGACGCCGTGCTGTGGCGGATCACCGAGGCCGACCACTGCGACTTCGAAGATCCGAGCGACAGCCTGTGCACCTTCACCTGCGGCGGCAGCAACGATCGCTTCACCGACGGCGAGATCAACGACACCGTCGGCGGTCTCGCCGTGGCCTGGGCGCTCGGCGCTGGTCTGGGCGATCCCTCCGTGGATGAATGGTGGACGGAGCCTGGATATTGGAACGGCGAACTTCAGGCGGCGGGAGCCATCTCCGCGCCCTGAACGGTCCCCGGAGCCCCGATGTCCCGCGCCCTGCCCCTCCTCCTCCTCTTCGCCTGCGCCCCCGCCGAAAAGTCCGCCGGAGCCGACAGCCTCCGCCCCGACGACACCGCCGCCACCGACGGCGAAGCAGGCGGAGACGAGGGGACCGGCGACGAAGGCACCGGCGACGAAGGCACCGGAGACGAAGGAACCGGAGACGAAGGAACCGGAGACGAAGGAACCGGAGATGCCGGCACCGGCGACGAAGGAACCGGAGACGATGGCGGCGACGACGGCGCCCCCGCCACCTGTGGCCCCGTCAGCGGCACAGCCAGCTTCACCCGCCTCACCGTCGACAGCGCGCTGCCTGGCGCCGCCTACGCCGCTGTCGGCGACACCAACGGCGACGGCGCCGCCGACCTCGTCGTCAGCGCCTTTGGCGCCTTCACCGGCTTCTCGCTGCCCATCGGCGAGGTCGCCATCTACGAGGGGGCCGGCGACGGCCGCACCTTCAGCAAGACCAGCCTGTTCACCACCAGCCACAACATCGCCTTCCCCAACCAGCCCAACCTCCAAGACCTCGACAGCGACGGCGATCTCGACGCCCTGATCCCAACGGGCTTCTTCATCTGCGACATCTTCTTCACCCCCTGCGGCGGGCTCTCCTGGTGGGAGAACACCGGCAGCGCCTGGACCGAGCACCCCCTCGTCGCCTACGGCACCTCCACTTTCTACCACCACGCCGAGCTGGCGGATCTCGACGGCGACGGCGTCAACGACCTCGTCAGCGTCGGCGAGACCAACAGCGTCTTCACCGGCGCCAGCACCGCCCTCCTGCAGCGCTTCGTCGGCGCGGGCGGCGGCGCCTTCGGCGAGGCCGAGGACCTCACGGAGGGCGGCGGCTCCTTCCCCCGGGCCCGCGACATCGACGGCGACGGCGATCTCGACCTCGCCAGCGCCGAGTACTTCATGGAAGGCGGCTCCTTCGCCTGGTTCGAGCAGGGCGCTTCGGGCGACTTCACCCGCCATGTCATCGACGACAGCGTGGGTCCGTCGATCATGTTGAGCTTCGTCGACGATCTGTACGGTGATGGACAGACCCGCGCCGTCGGCGCCAACCACACGAACACCGCCGCCTTCCCGGCCGACCCCTGGGAGTCGGCGGTCTACGCCTACACCCCCGGGGCCGACCCCACCGATCCCTGGGGCCGGGCGCAGCTCTCCAGCGGGATCGTCTCCGACGCCGGCTCCTTCGCCGCCCCGATGGCCGCCCCCGGCATCTTCGGCGCCGGAGACCTCGACGCCGACGGCGACATCGACCTCGTCGTCTCCGGCGACGGCGATCCGCAGGTCTACTGGATGGAGCAGACCAGCCCCGGCAGCTTCGCGATGCATGTCTTGGAGGCCGACCTGCCGCAGGCCGGCGGCATGGTGATCACCGACCTCGACGGCGACCGCTGCAACGAGATCGTGGTCACGGGCTACGAGGCCAACGCCGTCTACGTTTACCGCCGGGCCGACCTGTAGCGGCGCAGGTCCAACCAAACTGTGACACAACCATGAGCCGCCGCGGCTGGTAGGCGAGCCGACGCCCGCCTAACCTGGCTCCCCCGCTTGGGAGCCTTGATGTCCGTTCCTGCTGAAGACGCCGCCCCCGTCCTGCCGCCCAGCCCCGACAGCGCCGCGGAGAGCCAGCGCATCTTCCGCGAGCTGCAGGCCGAGGTCGACAAACGCCAGCTCTTTAAGCCCGACACCTTCTTCTACGTCTGGCGCGGTGCGCTCACGCTGGGCATCTTCGCGGCGGGCTACGGACTGCTGCTGAGCGGCGCCAGCGGCCTGCTCTGGCTGCTGGGCGCCCTGCTCGCCTCGGTGGGCATGGTCCACGCCGGCTACCTCGGCCATGACGCCGGCCACGAGGCCGCCTCGCGCAGCCGGGGCGTCAACCGGGCCCTCGGCCTCGTCGCCTTCACGCTGCTGGGCGGCGTCGCCTTTGGTCACTGGGTCAAGTCCCACAACCGCCACCACGCCGCCTCCAACGACGAAGACGACGATCCCGACGTGCAGGGCGGCCCCTTCGCGCTCTACCCCCGCGCCGCCCAGACCCGCAGCGGCGTGGCCGGCTTCCTCTGCCGGCACCAGTCGATCCTCTTCTGGGTGGTCGTCCCCTTTCAGCCGTGGAGCCTGCGGGTGGCCGGCCTGCGGTACATCCGCGAGAACCTCGGCGCCGCCAAGCTCGACATCGCCTTCTTCATCGCCCACCTCGTGCTGTGGCTGGGCATCCCCGCCGCCCTGCACGGCTTCGGCGCCGCCTTCGGCACCTACGCCTTCGTCACCCTGCTAATCGGCCCCCAGATCATGGCCGCCTTCATGCCCAACCACATCGGCGAGCCGATGACCCGCAAGGGCGAGCGCCTGCCCTTCCTGCTCCAGCAGGTGCTCACCAGCCGCAACCTCGGCGCCGATGCGGTCACCACCTTCCTGGTCGGCGGGCTCAACCACCAGATCGAGCACCACGTCTTTCCGAAGGTCTCGCAGAGCCGGCTCAAGCATGTGCGGCCCCTCGTCGAGGAGGCCTGCGCCCGCTACCAGATCGCCTACCACGCCGAGCCCTGGACCGACGCGATGCGCGCGGTGCAGCGCCGGGTGGTGGAGATGCAGGGCATCGCTCGGGAGACCGCGCTGCGCCGCGCCGAGTCCCCGGCCGCCCGCGCGGCCTAAAGCGCCAGGATCAGCAGCCCGCCGATCAACCAGAGCAGGGTCCACAGCAGGGCCGTGCGGCTGCGCCCCTGGCTGCGCAGCGACCACCCACCGCCGACCGCGATCCCCACCACCGCCCCCACAAGGCCGGCCCCCAGCAGGGCCCGCGCCGGCGCAGACAAGCCGGGGGTGAGGGTGAGGAGCAGCCCCTGACCGGGCCCATCGAGGAGGGAGAGGGCGCCGCGGCCGATCAGGGCGAAGCGGTTTGGAAAGGCGAGCCCGGCGCAGAGCAGGGCGAGGAGGAAGAGCCCCTCGGCCGCCAGCACCGCCGGGCGCCGGCTCTGGCCGATCAGCGCGGCCAGCAGCCCCAACACGACCAGCTCCACCACGATCCACAGCTCGGGCACCACCCGGCTCGGGTTCGGCCCGAAGGCGCAGAGCAGGCCGAGGCCCAGGCCGCCCAGCGCGAGGCTGAGCAGGCAGCCGCGGCCGAGCCGGCTCCCCCAGGAGTCGCCACTCATCGGGCACCCCGGTCCCAGTCCAGGGCCGCCCGCACCGCCCTCGTGAGCCAGAGGGCGAAGAGGCCGATCATCGCGATCAACAGCCCGATGACGCCCTCATCGTGCAGGCTGGCCGCCCGGGCGCCCACCGGCCGTTGGAGCAGGAGGGCCGCCAGCACCCGCAGGGTAGCGAAGGTAAAAGCCCCAAGCCCGCCGCCGATCAGCGCCGCCTCGATCACCGCCGTCTTTCGCAGGCCCACCGCATAGGCGAGGATCACGGGGTTCGCGAAGTCCTCCATGTGTACGACCAGATCGACCTCTTCGTGGAGCCTCGCCTCGCCGGTGGGGGCCAGGAGCTCCAGGTAGATCGTGCGGCGCTGGCCCGGCCCCAGGCGAAAGCCCGCCTCGGGGTCGCCGCCGTCGAGGCGCAGCCGCAGGTGGGGCGATCGGCGCTCCAGGCGCACCCAAAGGGCCCGGGAATGGGCGAGGCTGCGCAGCTCCAGCTCGCGGCGGTGCCGGCTGCCGGGCCGCAGATCGCCGAGGTCGAAGCGCTGGGCCGACAGGCGCAGGAGCCCGGCCTCCAGCGGCTCCTCCACCGCCGGCGCCTCCCAGGGCAGGCCGGGGCGGAGGGACTCCACCAGGCCGGGGAGCAGCGCGTCGGAGAGGCCCATCCGCGCGAGCTCCTCGCGGGCCCGACCCTGGTGGATGTGGGAGAAGCGCGCCTCCTCACACCAGACGGCGAGGCGGCCCAGGAAGGCGTCCCAGGCTGGGTTGGCGGTCTGGTAGTCGAGACAGGCCTGCTGCCAGGCTGGCTCTTCGAGACCGGTGACGATCACGGCCCGCAGCGCCGGATCGGCGAGCAGGGCGCTGATGGTGGGGGCGTCGCTGAGGCTGGTGCGCTGCAGGGCCTCAAAGGCCGAGAGCGCCGCGGCGCGGGCCGCGCGGTAGCCGGCGTGATCGAGCAGGGCGGCGGGCCCGAGCAGCACAAAGGGGTGGTGGGGCCGCGGCCCCCGGCGGGAGAGCAGCCAGGACGCCCGGGCGTCGGCCTCCAGGAAGGGGCCGCTCACCGTCGGCGCGGCCGCGGGGATCGGGCGGCCGCCAGGAAGGCGCAGGCCGGTCGTGCGCTCGCTCATCCGGCCTCCGGCTCGACGAGGCGCAGGGTTGCGACGCGCTGGCGCAGGGCGGCAGGAAGTTGGGCGAGGCCGCGATCCTGGCCCAGGTGGGCCTCGGCCCGTTGGCCGGCCACCTCCGCGAGGACCCGCACCCGGCCGCCCAGATCGACGAGCAGCTCGACGCGAACCGGCGTGCCGGCCGGGCAGCCCGGCGGCAGCGCGACCCGCAGGGCCCCCACCGCTTCGGCGGCGGTTGGCCGGCCGTCGGGCCACTCCAGCAGGGCGATCTCCAGGGCGTCGGCCGCGTCGTCGGCGGTCTCGAAGTCGGCCGCCTGGGTGGAGGGCAGCGGCCGGCCGGCCTCGACCAGGGCCCAGGGCGCCGGCCCGGCCTCCCCCTCGACGAGCAGCCCGAGGGTGCGGGGCAGGCGGTTCTCGATCCGCAAGGCGCCGCCGCCCTGTTGGGCCAGTTGGGCCCCCAGGCGGGCCGCCCCGCGGGCCACCGCCAGCTCGCAGTGGGGGCTGCGGCGGGTGCGCCCCGAAAAGAGCGCCCCCACCCGCGCCTCCACCATCCGCGCCCGGCTGGCCCCGCCCACCAGCACCGCCTCGTCGATGTCGGCCGCCCGCAGGCCAGCGCTGTCGAGGGCGGCGCGCAGGGCGTCTTCGAGGCGATCCATCAGGCCCGCGGCCCGCGCCTCGAGCTGATCGCGGCGGAGGAGGAGCTCGATGGCGTGGCCGCCCACCGTCAGGGCCGCCCGCACTTCGCTCCGGCGCTGCAGCTCGATCTTGAGGGCGCGGGCCTGGCGCCGGGCCGCCGCGAGGCCCTCGGCCCCCTCCAGGAGCAGGCTGCGGCCCGTATTGGCGCGGGCCCCCTCGTCGAGCATGGCCAGCACGAGATCATCGAGGTCGCGCCCGCCGAGGTGGACGTCGCCAGCCGAGCCCAGCACCCGCAGGCCCTGCCCGGTGGCGATCACGTTGACGTCGAGGGTGCCGCCGCCCAGATCGACGATCAGGCCCACCCCCGGCCGCTCGGCGCGGTCCCAGGCCAGATCCACCGCCGCCGCCAGGGGCTCGCTCACCGCCAGCACGCAGCGCAGGCCGGCGAGGCGGGCGGCCTCCACCGTGGCCTCCTTCTGGGCGGCCCAGAAGGACTGGGGGTGGGTGATCACCACGTCGCGCAGCGGCTCCTCGGGTGATGCCCGGGCCACGCCCAAGGCCAGCCGGCGCAGCACCAGGGCCGAGAGCGCCAGGGGCCCGTCGGCCGTCGGGCTGGCCTCCCCTCCCAAGGCGCGCTTGAAGTCCAGGGCCACCGGCCGGCGCCGCTTCGCACCTTCCTCTTCGGCGGCGGCGCCTACCACCACGCGATCCTCGTCGAGGAAGCACACGGCGGAGGGGATGGCGCCCCCCGGGCCGCCGCAGGGCACCACCTGGACCCCCTCGGGCCCGGCCCAGGCCACGGCCGAGGTGCTGGTGCCGAGATCGACGCCGTAGATCCGCATGGCGGCGTGCTCCTCCCCCTGCGCTCAGCGGCGCAGCACCCGCACAAAGAGGGTGTCGTCGATCGGCCTTCGCGCGGCCGCTATCGCGCTCACCTGGGCGATGATCGCGTCGAGGCCGAAGAGACCGGCGGGCTGGCTCCAGGTGTCCGGCGCCGACCAGCCGGCGAGCAGGCCGGTTGGGGCCGGCTGGGTGCGGAGCGTCAGGCGCAGGTCGGTGGTGGAGCCCGCCGCGAGGCCGGCGCAGGTGAGCGGCAGGCTGAGGTCAACGCCCACCCCGATGGGGCCGACGAGGCCGACGGGCAGCCCCGGATCGACGGTGGCCTGCAGACCCTCGGGGGCCGGGCTCAATCGGGCCCGCAGGGTGCCGGCGTCGGTGCGCCCGCACTCGACGATCTGCGCGTAGCCAAGCCGCTTCTGGGTGGATGGATCGGCGGAGGGCCCGCCGCGGCCGAGCAGCAGCCCGGCGCTGCGGTGGGCCGGGTCCCAGCCCACCTCGGTGACGAGGCTGGGCGGGGTGAGCCCGGGGGCGAGCTCGGCGGCGTCGAGCTTCTCGCTCAGGCCGAGGCGCCGCCAGCGCGCGACGAGCTCGTCCTTCAAGGCCCGCCCGCCCTCCACGTCGCGGCTCACCAGGATCGCCAGCAGGGGCCGCGGGCCGCGGTAGCGGTAGTGGGCCGCCGAGGGCGAGGGCGCGAAGTCCCGCGCCGACTGCCCGGGACCGAGGCCCGCCTGGACCTGGGCGAACTGCCCGGCGTCCATCGCCCGCTCCGCGTAGACCTTGCCGTCAAAGGGCAGGGCCAGCGCCACCAGCCAGACCCCAAAGCCGGCCTCCGCCAGGGCCGAGAGCGCCCGCCCGACGCAGGCCGGCGTGGCCCCCACCGCGCAGCCCGCGTCGTCACCCGCGCCGCCGCCGTAGACGCCGTCGGTCAGCACCACAGTGAAGCGTCGGCTGGCCGGCCCCTCGGCGGTGTCGAGCTGCAGGGCCTTGTCGAAGCGCGACGATGCGCCGACATAGAGGCCCGGCGTGCTGTAGCGCTCCAGGGCCGCCGGGAGGGGCGGGCTCAGCGCCTCGTCGACCGTGCGCAGGGCGGGGGCCCCGGCCGGGCTGGCCGACAGGGCGCCCACCAGCTCCTCGTGCAGGCGGCTCAGGGCGACGCCGCCGGGCTGCACAAAGCCCTTCATCGAGCCGGAGATGTCGGTCACCACCAGCGCGCCGGCGCCCAACGCAGCGGGGGCCACGGCGACGGGGGCGGCGGTCAGGGTGGGCGGCCGGGCGGGGCTGCGCTCACAGGCGAGCAGGGCCACCAGCAGGCCGATCACAGGCTCACCTCCACCCAGTCGCGGCCCGCTGAGAGGGCTTCGAGCGCCGCGCCGAGGGGCAGGCGCACCCGGCGGCCCGCCTCGAGGCCGAGGTGCAGCACAGGCCCGCCCTCCAGGCTGAGGATCCGCGCGGGGGCGCCGTCGACGAAGAGGGCCTGGTGGTAGCAGCGGCCCGCGTCGGTGTGGGCGGTGGGCCGGAAGCAGAGCTGCCCCTCCTCGGCCTCGACGGTGAAGAGGGGGGCGCCGCAGCCGGGGCAGAAGGCCAGCGGGGCGGCCGGCTCGGCCTCACAGCCGGGTCGGTTGCAATTCATCGCGGCCCTCCTTTCTCGGCGCGGTGCAGGTTGGGGCGGATCACGTCCTGGAGCGCCACCTCGAGGGCCGAGCGCACAAACCAGTCCTGGGTGGGCCCGGGCAGCACGCTCTCGCAGAGGTGGGCGTGGCAGCCGCGCAGCTCGGGGTCGATGTCGTGCAGGTCGGGCAGCCAGTCGCCAAAGCCCGGGTCGGCCTCGGGCCGCCAGCGGGCCCGCGGGCCACGGGGAACAGGCGGGTGCCCCTCGAAGCGCGGGTCGCTGGGCTCGTGATCGAGGCCGACCGGCAGAAACCAGGGGTAGGTGGACCCCACCTCGGTGCTGAGGCCGAGCAGGCCGCGACCGCGGAGGATCAGGCTGCGATCGGCGTCGGCGGCGCGCAGCAGTCCGTGGGCCACGGCCTGCTTTGGGTGGCGGTCGGCGGCGCGCACCACCTCGACCCGGGGCCGCAGCCCGCGCCGCAGGCCGGCCTGGGGGTGGGCGCGGTCGGCCTCGGCGGCGCACAAGGCCTCCACCCGCCGCTGGAGCTGCTTTTGCAGCGCGCCCACTGGATCGGCCTGGGCGAAGCCAAGCAGGCCCCAGCCATTGCCGAGGAGGTCGACCGAGACGCGGTAGGCGCCGTCGTCGGCCTGAATCGGCGAGCCGTCGAGCAGGCGGGCGGCGATCAGGCGGGCCGCCACCTCGACGAGGTAGCCGAAGAAGAGGGCCACGCGGCCGCGGGCGGCCTCCTGGCGGGCGGTGAGGAAGAGCCGCCGGCCGAGCTCCTCGCTCACCCGGGGCGCGCCGCGCACGGCCCGGGCAAAGACATCGGCGGTGACGCTGGGGTCGAAGAGGCCGGCCCCATCGAGCATGGCGAAGACGTCGTCGCCAGCGAAGCGGAAGCTGGACAGGGCCCAGGCCTCCACCCGGCGGGCCCCTGGCGGCGCCGCCCGGGTGAAGAGCGTGTCGACCGTTCCGCCGCCGACGTCGATGTGCAGCACATCCTCGGCGTGCTGGCTGGTGGTGCCCACCCCGGCCACCGTGGCCTCGTCAGCGCCGCGCAGGGCGTGGACCCGCAGGCCGGTTTGGGCCGTGAGGCGGGCGGCGACGGCGGCGAAGGCCTCGGTGGCGCTGGTGAGGGCGTGGCTGCCCTCCTGGCCAAAGGCGGCGGGGTAGCTCCAGCGCAGCTCCACCGCCGCGAGGTGCACCCCTGGCTCGCAGAGCAGGTTGGCCAGGGCCAGCAGGCCGATCCACTCCAGGTAGCGCTCCCGCGCGGCGGCGTTGGGCAGGGGGCCCGCGGCGGTGCGCGGCGCCCACTTGAGCTGGGTGACGAGGTGCTCGGCCTCGCGGTAGCCCGGGGGCCCGCCCCCCTCGTCGAGCAAGGGCAGACCGACGTCTTCACCGAGGCGCCAGCGTTGGGCGTCGACCGGCAGGTGGGCGGTGGGCGAGCGGCTGAGCAAGGCCGTGGGGAAGGTCGAGGCGTCGGGGTGAAAGCCCTGGCGGGGCGGCCAGGTCTCGGGGCTGGCCCGGCCGTCGGGGCGCGGCCCGCCGTCGATGAGGGTGCGCTCGCGATCGCCCCAGGGGATGGCGCGCACGCTGGCGAGGAGCCCCCGACCGGCGTCTTCGCCCTGTCGCCAGGCAAGGTAGGTGTTGGCCGTGCCAAAGTCCACCCCGAGGATGGCCCGGGCCTCGGTGGGGGCCCATGGCGCCACGGGGGGCACGGCGAGGCAGCCGCCGGCTTGATCGCCGGGATCAACCACGCTCACCCAGCGCGGGCGCCCTTCGAGCTGACGCACCCCCGCGCCCTCGCCGGGGCCGAGGACCACGGCGCGCTGGCCGACGGCGCCGACCTCGAGGGCCGGCCCCTCGCCGCTGCGCCAGGCGCCCAGGAGGAAGAAGCGCCAGGGCGCGGGCAGATCGGGCCAGAGCGAGACGCGGAGGCCCACGCTCTGGGGCCCCCAGAGCGGCCGCTCGATGCGGTCGGGGCTGGCCCGGCCACGCAGGCGCACCGTCACGGCTCCGACGCCGCCGCGCAGGGTTGGCGCCTCCACGATCTCCTCGACCAGATCGATGTAGTTGGGGCGCAGGGGCAGCAGGCCGGCGAAGGCCCGCCCCTCGGCGTCGACCAGGCGCGGCAGGGCGCCAAAGCAGACCGTGCGCAGGCTCAGGGGCAGCACGCCGGGCAGGTGGAAGATCAGCCGCCCGACGCGCAGCAGCTCGGGATCGCCGCCCTCCACCCAGCGGCAGAGCTGATCATGGCGGACAAAGACCCCCTGGGCCAGCAGGGCGTCGGCGAGGGGCACGTGGCCGGCGCAGGCGGGGCAGCGCATCCCGTCGCGCTCCAGGCGCCGCGGGCTCAGGCGCAGGCTGAGGGCGAGGCCCTCCAGCCGGGCGCCGCAGGCAGGGCAAGCGATCATGGGCGCGGCTCCAGGCTGGGATCGACGGGGAGCTCGATCGGACCGAAGGGATCGCCCAAGGCCCAGCGCAGGCTGCGGCGGGCCTTGGGGCCGTTGGCGAAGGGGGGCTCGACCCAGGCGGCGAAGGCCCAGGCGGCGGCGCGGAGCAGGTCGAGGAGGGCCTCGCCGGCGGCGGCGGGGGCCTCGTGCAGCGACCAGGCCCGGCAAAAGCGCTGGAGCTGACCCCGTCGCCGGCCGCGCAGCTCCTCGCGGGTGGCCTCGTCGAGGGGATCAAGGGCCTCGGGCTCGGCGCGCAGGCGGGTGCCGTCAACGAAGAGAACGCGCTCCGACCCGCGAAAGAGGCCATCGGGCCGCGCTTGCAGGCCCCCTTGGAAGGCGAGGAAGAGGGCGGCGCCGATCGGCGCGAGGTCCATCACCGCGCCCGGCTGCTCGACATAGGCTGCCACCTGGGGCGCGCGCCCGAAGACGAAGCCCTGGCCGGGGTTGGCGCGCAGCTCGCGGGCCTGGGGGAGGCGCCAGCCGCGCAGGAGGCTCTGCTGGAGGGCCTCGGGGCTGTAGCCGACGCCGGCCGCACCCCGGGCTGCCGCGGCGGGCAGGCCGGCCTCGCCCAGGGCGTCGACCAGCACGCGCAGCGGATCAGGAAAGCAGAAGGGCAGGCGCCAGATCTCGGCGACGTCGAGGCCCTGGGGCGGGAAGAGGGCCGGCCCGGCCGCGGCGAAGAGGCCGTCGGGGGCGTGCAGGGTGACGGCCTCCGACCAGTCCGGCGGCGCCCCATCGAGGCGCTCGACCACGCCGAGGCCCCAGCGCTTGCGGTCTTCGTCATCGAGGCCGCCGGGCAGGCGCAGGCGGAGTTGGGCCTGCCCGGCGCGGTCGCGGGCCACCAGGTCGCCCTGGCGATCGCGGCCGAAGCGGGCCATCGCGAGGCGCCGCAGCAGGGCTCCTGCTCCGGGGGAGGCGGTGGGGAGGTAGACGGCGGCGACCTCCTTGCCGAGGCGCAGCGGAATGGGCCCGACGGCGAGGCTGTGCTGGCGGAGCTGGACGAGGCCCTCGCTCGGCAGCCGATCGCCGAGGAGGGCGTCGAGGCCGCTCATCCACAGGGGCCGCTCGGGCCCGAAGAGGTGGGCGGCGACGAGGCTGGCGCGCAGATCGGCCAGCAGCGCCAGGGGGTCGCGCCCCGGCGGCAGGGCGCCCAACTCGCGGTTGAGCGCCGCCCAGTCGCCCGGACCGAGGCGGGCCGCGGGCCACAGCAGCAGCTCCTCGTCGGAGATCGCGACGATGCGCTCACCCCCGGGGAGCCGGGCGTGCAGCGCGCAGAGGCGCCGGCGCCCAGGGTGCATCCGCGCCAGGGCCCGGCCAAAGGCGCCCTGCCCTGCCGCCAGATCCAGGGGCTCCACCCGGAGCAGGCCCGCCGCCAACGCCCGAACGGCCACGCCCCAGGCCGCCAGGGCCTCGCCGCCGGCGCCGCGCAGGGCCAGGGCGGTGGCCTCTCGGCGGTAGAAGGGATCGGGCAGGCTGGTGGCCGGATCCCGCGAAGACCCCGGCGGCGCCTGCAAAGACAAGGGGGGAGGCCTCCACTCGGCGGGCGGCGGACGGCCCTCCCCCACCAGGGGCAGCGGCCCGATGGCCTCGGCGGCAGAGATCAGCAGGTTGGGGGCGAGGACCAGGCGGGCCAAGGGCGCCTCCGGGGCGTGGGCGCGGCAGAGAGGGTCAGGGGAGCCGGGCGGCGAGGGCGCGGTCGAGGGCGGCGGAGAACCAGGCGCTCAATTGGGCCGGGCTGGCCGGCGCCCCGGCCTCGGGCAGCCGCGGCGCGTCGGCGGCGGTGCGCACCAGGGCCTGGGGGGCGGCCTCGATGGCGCGCAGGGCGTCGGGGGCGGGCTCCTCGCCAAAGAGCCCGCGCAGCCAGTCCAAGGCGTGCTCGAGCTGCGCCGCCTCGCGGGCGAAGTCCGCCCAGATCGGGGCCACCATCGCCGCGGGGGGGCGGCTCGGCGCCTTGTTGGCCTTGAGGCTGTCGACCAGCGCAGCGCTGTAGGTGTCGCGGGCCGCCCCGCCGATCCAGTTGAAGGTGGAGCGGAACTGGGGCTCCGACCCGGCGAGAAAGCGCAGCAGGGCGAGCTTGCCGCGGGCCCGCTGGGCGCGGCGGGCGAGGCTCACCCCGCCCTGCCAGGGCTGGCGGAGCAGCCAGCCGCGATCGTCGGGATCGAGCACCAGGGTGTTGACCGCGCCGCGCCGATCGCTCACCACCGCGGCCTCGGCGCCCACCAGGAAGAGGTAGCAGGCGAAGGCGTGCAGCGGGTGCGGGTACTCGGCGTTGCGCCCCTCCTTCACGCTCACCCGCGACAGCCAGGGGGGCGCACCGGCGGGGACACCGATCAGCGCGCTGCTTTGGGCGAAGTGGCGGCTCGTGGCAAAGAGGTACTCGGCCCCAAAGAGGGCGTTGCGGCTCATCGAGCCCTCGGAGAGGGGTTGCTCACCGGCGGTGTGGGCGGGGGCCTCGTGCCAGGGGAGCAGGCCCACCAGGGCGGTGCGACCCGCCAGACCGCGGCCGGCGAGGCTGCGCAACAGGGCGTGCTGGAGCCCGGCGCCGGTGCCGCCGACGAAGCTGCCAGTGACGCCGATCGCCGTGGCCCGGGCGGCCTTGTGCAGCACGCCGTCCATCCGTTCGCCGGCGAAGTGGCCAAAGACGGTGGCGCCCACGGCCGGGTTGCCGAACATGCCGCGCTGCACCTGCACCCCGGCCGAGGCCGCGTCAAAGAAGGCCTCAAACAGAGGGCTCGGCCCGGCGCCCGGCTCCACAAAGAGCTCGCCGAAGGTGGCCTGCGGGCCGAGCTCGGGCGGCAGGGGCGCCACGATCTCCACGGTGCCCAGAGGGTGATCGCCGGGGCTGGCGAGGCCGCCAAAGGTGAGCAGCTCGCGGGTGAGCTCGGAGCCCTGATCGGCGTCGAGGAGGAGGGCGTCGCTGCGCGGCCAGGCGCCCAGGCGGGCGAGCCGGGCGGCGGCGAGGGCGACATGCTGGCCGGACCCGCCGACCCCGATGAGCAAGGGCATGGGACCTCAGGCGAAGCGGCGGGCGACCGCGATGAGGGTGAAGGCCAGCAGCGCGGCCGGCACGGCGCCGAGGATCAGCCCCTGGGCGCTGTTGGCCAGGGTGCCCAGCCAGAAGTGCGGCGCGCAGAGGGGGTTGTCCATCAGCACCCGCTCGGCGTCGGTGGCCAGCGGCCGCAGCCCCACGCCCAGCCCACCCAGGAGCGCGGCCAGCGCGGCGCCGAGCGCCGTTCGGGGCCCCCAGGTCGACCAGAGGGCGCGCTCGAGCCTCCACCACAGCAGCAGGCCGATCACCGCGGCCAGGGCGTCGGTGGCGCCAAAGAAGAGGTGCAGGCCCTTCGCGGCCTCGACGGCGGCCAGCTCATCGCAGGCGGCGACGCCGCCGATCTGGGCAAAGGGGTCTACCTGGGCCAGCGCCGAGGGGGAGGCCCAAATCCATGTCATCACCACACACCTCGTTCGCTGGGAGCCGGCTCGCCCGGGTCGAACCCAGGAGACGGCGCCACCTTCCCGCCGCGGACAGGCGGTGGCGCCCAGCCCCCCCAGCTTACTCGTCTACGCAGGCCTCGCCCCCCGCGAGGGTGGCGTTGGCGCAGGCGGCGGGATCATCGGCGGCGGCCTCGGCCCAGGAGTGGCGGCACTCGAGGTTGTCGCCGCTGGTGGCGCCGTGATCGGTGTGGTCGGCGGCGTCCTTGGGGGCCAGGGCCTCTTCACAGACCGACTGGCAATTGAGCTGATTGTTGTAGTCGGTGATCGCCAGCTCTTCACAGAAGGCGAAGAACTCCGCGCAGTAGTCTGCACAGGTGGCGCCCGACGCCTCGGCGTCCTCCGCCGTGTCCTCGGCCTTCGCGCACCCGAACGCACACAGCACCAAACCCAGCTTCCACCACATCTTGCGCTCCTGCACCGCCAACGGCCTGACGGAACCACTGTTGCGCACAAGTGTACGCTGGACGGTTCCGAAAAACCAGCGCCCGACCGGCAAAGCGGCCGGGCGCCGATCCACGCTCAGCCCCGCAGCGCCGGGCGGGCAGGCCGATCCGGGGGCGGCGCGGCGGCCGGCACCCGCTCGAAGCTGATGTCATCGCCTTCGAGGTCCACCTTGATCATGTCGCCCGGGCCGTAATTCCCGGAGACCACCGCCCGCGACATCGGGTTCAGCAGGTACTGCTGAATGGTGCGCTTGAGCGGGCGCGCGCCGTAGGCCGGGTCGAAGCCGGCGTCGCAGAGCGAGGTGCGGGCGGCCGGGCTGACGGTCACGTCGAGCTGGCGCTGGGCGAGGAGCTTGCGGACCCGCTTCATCTGGATGTCGAAGATCTGGTCCATGTTCTGGCGGGTGAGCGCATCGAACACGATGACATCGTCGATGCGGTTCAAGAACTCCGGCTTGAGCGTGCGGCGCAGCTCTTCCATCACGTCGGTGACGGCCTTCTCGCGGTTGCTGCCCGCCTCGATGATCTTCCGGCTGCCGATGTTGCTGGTCATGATGATGACCGCGTTCTTGAAGTCGACCGTGCGGCCCTTGGAGTCGGTGAGCCGGCCGTCGTCGAGGACCTGGAGCATCACGTTGAAGACGTCGGGGTGCGCCTTTTCGATCTCGTCGAGCAAGACCACCGAGTAAGGCCGCCGCCGCACCGCCTCGGTGAGCTGACCGCCCTCGTCGTAGCCGACGTAGCCGGGAGGGGCCCCGATCAGCCGGGCGACGGTGTGCTTCTCCATGTACTCGGACATGTCGATGCGCACGACGTTGGTCTCGTCGTCGAAGAGGAACTCGGCCAGGGCCTTGGCCAGCTCGGTCTTTCCAACGCCGGTGGGCCCGAGGAAGATGAAGCTGCCGATCGGCTTGTTGGGGTCTTGGAGGCCCGCCCGGCTGCGGCGCACGGCGTTGGCCACCGCGATGACGGCGTCGTGCTGGCCGATCACGCGGTTGTGCAGGTTGTCCTCCATCTTGAGCAGGCGCTCCTGCTCGCCGAGCTTGAGCTTGGTGACCGGGATGCCCGTCCACTTGCTCACCACCTGGGCGATGTCTTCTTCGGTGACGACCTCGCGCAGGATGCCGCCGTCTTCTCCCTGCAAGTCCAGGAGCTTGGCGCGCTTGGCGTCGATGGTGCGCTGGAGCTGGGGCAGCTTGCCGTACTTGAGCTCGCTGGCCCGAGCGAAGTCGCCGTGCCGCTCGGCGATCTCGAGCTGGTGGGACAGCTCATCGGCCTCCTGGCGAGCCTCCTGGATGCCGTCGAGGCAGTCCTTCTCGGACTGCCAGCGGGCGCGCAGCTCGTTGACCTCCACCTCCAGGTTGGAGATGTCTTCGCGCATGGCCTCGGCGCGCTCCATCGCCGACTTGTCGGTCTCCTTGGAGAGGGCTTGGAGCTCCACCTTCATGCCGCGGATCTTGCGCTCGGCGATGTCGATGGGCTGGGGCAGGCTCTCGATCTCCATCTTGAGGCGGCTGGCCGCCTCGTCCATCAGGTCGATCGCCTTGTCGGGGAGCTGGCGATCCGTGATGTAGCGGTTCGACAGGTTGGCGGCGGCGATGATGGAGTCATCGGTGATCTTGATGCCGTGGTGGGTCTCGTACTTGTCCTTGATGCCGCGCAGGATCGAGATGGTGGCGTCGACGCTGGGCTCTTCGACGTAGACCGGCTGGAAGCGGCGCTCCAGGGCCTTGTCTTTCTCGACGTGCTTGCGGAACTCGTCGACCGTGGTGGCGCCGATGCAGCGCAGCTCGCCGCGCGCCAGGGCCGGCTTGAGCATGTTGCCGGCATCCATCGAGCCCTCGGACTTGCCGGCGCCCACCATGGTGTGGAGCTCGTCGATGAACAGGATGATCTCGCCGTGGCTGGCCTCGATCTCGTTCAACACCGACTTCAAGCGCTCTTCAAACTCGCCGCGGTACTTGGCGCCAGCCAGCAGGGCGGCGAGATCGAGGCTGAGCACCTTCTTGCCCTTGAGGCTCTCGGGCACGTCGTCCATGGCGATGCGCTGGGCGATGCCCTCGACGATGGCGGTCTTGCCCACGCCGGGATCGCCGATGAGCACGGGGTTGTTCTTCGAGCGGCGGCTGAGCACCTGCAGCGTGCGGCGCACCTCTTCGTCGCGGCCGACCACCGGGTCCATCTTGCCTTCGCGGGCCTGGGCGGTGAGGTCGCGGGTGTACTTGCCGAGGCTCTCGTAGTTCTTCTCGGCCTCTTCGCCCTTCACGCTCTGGCCGCCGCGGAGCTGCTTGAGGGCCTCGATGAGGCGGCTCTGGTTGAGGCCGTGGTCGCGCATGAGCTGGCGGGTGCCGTCATCGACCTTCTCGATCGCCACGAAGAGCACCTCGCTGGCGACGTGGGTGTCGCCCAACTCGCGGGCGATCGCGTCGGCGGCGGTGAAGACGCCCTCAAGCTGCCGCGAGACGCCGGCCTTCGAGCCGCCGGAGACCTTGGGGAGGCGATCGAGGAGGGCCGCCGACTCGCGCCGAAGCTGGTCGAGCGGAATACCCACATGCTTGACCAGCGACTCCACCACTCCTTTGTCTTGCGTGAGCAGGACCGTGAGAAGATGATGGGGCCGGATCTCGGGATTTCCGAGCTTCCCTGCGAGGGCCTGCGCGTCTGCGATGGCCTCCCGCGCCTTCACGGTGAACCGTTCGAACTTCATGAGCAAGGCTCCGTTGTTGCCCAAGTCTACACACAAGCAGGACCGGTCAAGGGTGAAGCCTCCGCAACGTCGGGCGGGCTGGCGGGTGGTGATCGCCGTCAGCGTCGGCCTCCTGGTGCTTTCCTGCGATCCGCCGCCGGCGCCGGAATCCGCGCCGCCCGTCGTGGCGCTGAGCCCTGCCGCCCACGCCGTGGCGCTTCAGCAGGCGCTGGCCCAGGTGCCGGCGCTCTGGGGCGCCGATCAGCGCGAGGCCGCCATCTCGGTGGTGGGGCAGGCCTACGCCGAGCAGTTCACCCCGATCGAGCCGGTGCTCCGGGCCCACGATCCGGCGGCCACCCTGGCCCTGGAGTACGCCTTTGGGCGCCTCGCCGGCCACCTCGGCCGCCGTGGCGACGCCAAGGCGCTGCAGGCCGAGGTCACCGCCCTCTCCGACGCCGTCGCCGCCGCCGTCGCGGCCCTCCCCCCGCCGCCCGCCGCAGCGCCCGCCCTCGATGAGCAGGGAAATCCCATCCCGGTGCCCACCCCGATCAACAAGAGCGCCGAGCCCTTGCCCGTCGCCGCGCCAGCGCCCAAGCTCCCCGGCCGCTGAGCACTCCCCTCCCCTGCAGCTCAGGATGACCCCATGATCGCCCTGCTCCTCCTCCTCGCCGCCCCCACCCAGGCCGGCTCGCGCTGGCTCATCAACGATGACTTCGCCGAGGGCGCCGACGCGGGCGTGCAGGGCGGCTTCGCGATGGACGAGTGTTGGGGCTCGGTCTACGTGCCCGACAGCGGCGAGTACCCCTTCGAGCTCACCGCGGTGCGGATGCTGGTCGGCGGCAATTCCAGCCAGGAGATCTTCTCGGTCAACTTTTACAGCCAGAGCGGCACCGACATGAACGGCGCCGACCTGATCGCCGGTGAAGGGGCCGCGATCACCGGCGCCGACGACGCCTTCAACGAGCTGACCATCGCCGATCTCGAGCTGGACCTGCCGCTCATCGAGTCGGGCAACGTGGGCGTGGGCGTCTGCCTCGACGCCCACGATGGCTACCCGGCGATCGCCCGCGACGCGGGCGGCATGGACCACTCCGACCGCAACTACATCTACGCCGACATCGGCACGGGCTCGAAGTGGCACAAGTCCAGCACGCTCGGCCTCACCGGCGACTGGATCATGCGGCTGTGCATCACCGGCGACAACGTGGCCGACGAGGGCTGCGACGACATCGATCCGGGCGGCGGCGAGTCAGACGCCGACGCCGACGCCGACGCCGACTCGGACAGCGACGCCGATGGAGACACCGACGCCGACGGCGCCTTCACGATGACCCAGGTGACGCCGACATCGGTGATCGAGGGCCAGGCGATCGACATCGTCATCCTCGGCACGGGCTTCGCCAGCGGCGCCGAGGCCCGCATCGGCGGCATCCCCATCGTCGGCCAGAGCCGCCTGAACGAGGAGACCCTGTCGGGCCGCACCCCCACCACCCTGCCCGTGGGCGTCCACGACGTCGAGGTGGTGCTCGACGACGGCAGCTCCGCCCTCCTCCCCGGCGCCTTCGAAGTGCTCCCCGCCGAGAGCGCCGAGAAGGAAGGCTGCGGCTGCGCGTCTGGTGGCGTAGGAGGCGCCTCGGGACTCCTCCTCGGGCTCTTCGCCCTCCTCACCCGCCGTCGGAGCCGTGCATGATGCTGCTGTTGCTCGCTGCCCTCAACCTCGCCCAGGCCGGAGAGCTGGCCGGCGTCAAGGTCCCAGACCAGGTCACCGTGGGCGGCCAAGCGCTGGCCCTAAACGGCATGGGCCTGCGCGAGAAGATCGTCATCGACGTCTATGTGGGCAGCCTCTACCTGCCCCAGAAGACCAGCCAGGCCAGCAAGGCGGTCGACGCCGACGTGCCCAAGCGCATCCAGCTCAACTTCATCTACGAGACCGTCACGGTCGAGCAGCAGAAGGAGGCCTTCTCCGAGGCGATGGCCAAGCTGCCGAACGCCGCCGCGGTGGCCGACCGCATGACCCGCCTCGCCACCTCGATGGAGCTGGTTCACTCGGGCGATGAGGTCGTCTTCGACTATGTGCCCGGCAAGGGCACCCAGGTGAAGGTCAAGGGCAAAGACAAAGGCACCATCGAGGGCGCCGACTTCATGCGCGCCCTGTGGACCATCTACCTGGGCCCCAATCCCCCCTCCGAGAGCCTGAAGAAGGGCATGCTGGGCCTTTAGGCGGTCTCGGGATCGTCGTCGTGCTCGGTGTCGCCTCGGCGCTCGGCGTCGAGGCGCTGCACCTCGCGGCGCAAGAAGAGCATCTCGTCGCCCAACTCGCGCACCACCGAGTCCAGCGACTGGAGCTGGCGCTCCAGCCAGGCGATGCGTTCTTGGAGGTCGGTCGCGCGCGTGTTGCTCATCGGATCCAGTCTCCGTCGCCCATCTCCACGCCGCCGCCGGGGAAGTAGTCGCGCCAGCGTCGGTCAACGGTGGCGGCGGTGGCCGGATCGCAGAAGAGCTCGCCGGGGTAGCCCGGCTTCATGCGGGCGTCGAAGATGACGGAGCCCTCGTGCACCACATGGTTGCGCACCACGCGCTTGCTGCTGTGGATGTCGCCGGCCGGCTCAAAGCGCGTGAAGACCGTCCACAAGAAGCGCGCCTCGCTGGTGACGGTGCGCTGGGCGTCGTCGACCAGCACCACCATCACCCAGTCGGGGAGCTGGCCGATCAGGCGGTCGGCGTAGCTGGGATCGGCCTCGTAGGAGGGGCCGTCGACCACGAGGCAGCCGGGGCAGAAGGCCACGGCGTTGCGAAGGCCGCCCGGCAGGCTGCCCGAGAAGGCCGACGGCGGCGTGCGAATCGCCGGCCCAACCCCCAGCATCACGCCCCGAGAGCCGTGGTTGATCGAGGGCCCGGTGTAGTCCAGGGTGTCGAGGCTCAGGTTGCCGACGACGTACAGATCGGTCTCGGGCTTGAAGCGGGCCAACAGGTGGGTGAGCGTGCCCTTGAAGTCGCGCAGGTCGCGCGGCTCGTCGAGCACGAGGAGGAACTTGGTGAGGGCGAGCTGCCCCTCGCCGAGGATGCGGAAAGCGTGTTGCATGGCCTCGCGGCCGAAGCGGTCGCGCACGACGGCGGCGCCCAGCGCGTGAAAGCCGGTCTCGCCATAGCTCCACAGGTCGCGCACGCCGGGCATCACCACCGGGAAGAGCGGGCTCAGCAGCTCTTGGAGGTAGTCGCCGATGAAGAAGTCCTCCTGGCGCGGCTTTCCGACGACGGTGGCCGGCCAGATGGCGTCTTTGCGGTGCATCACCCGGCTCACGTTGAGCACGGGGTAGTCGTGCTGCAGCGAGTAGTAGCCGTAGTGGTCGCCGAAGGGGCCCTCGGGGCGCCGCACCTTTGGGGGCACGCTGCCGAGGATGGCGAATTCCGCGGTGGCCACCATCGGCAGGGGGTGATCCTTGTGGCGCACGAGCGGCACCTTGTCGCCCATCAGCAGGCTGGCCAGCAGCAGCTCGGGCACATTTTCGGGCAGGGGGGCGATGGCGGAGAGGATGAGGGCCGGCGGGCCGCCCACCATCAGGGTGAGCGGCAAGGCCTGGTTGCGCTCCTCGGCGACGTGGTGGTGAAAGCCGCCGCCCTTGCCGATCTGCCAGTGCACGCCGGTGGTGCGGTCGTCGTGGCGCTGGATGCGGTACATGCCGAGGTTGTGGCCGTGGCCGTCGGGGTGCTCGGTGTAGACCAGCGGCAGGGTGACAAAGCCGCCGCCATCGTCGGCCCAGCCCTGCAGCATCGGGATGCGGCTCAACATCGGCGCGGCGTCGACCTCCATCACGGGGCCGCTGCGCTGCTCGGTCATGCCGAGCTTGGTGGCCTGCCAGAAGAAGTCGCGCTTCTCCCAAAGCTTGCCGAAGGAGGGGGGCACCAGCTCCTGGGGCAGGCGGGCGGCCTGGCGCACAAAGTCGAGGGGGCGGTTGCCAAAGGCCAGGTCCACCCGCTTCTTGGTGCCAAAGAGGTTGGTGACCACCGGAAAGTCGCCGCCGATCGGCCGCTTGAAGAGCAAGGCCGGGCCGCCGGCGGCGATCACCCGCCGGTGGATCTCGGGGATCTCCAGGATCGGATCGCAGGGCTCGTCGATCTCGACCAGCTCACGCTCAGCGCGGAGGATGTCGAGGAAGGCGCGAAGATCAGTGACCATGGCTGGGCGCTCCATCGAGGCGGGCCCCGCTCATACCGCAGGCGCGGGCCGCGGCACCTCTTCGGTGAGGTCGATCGCCGGGACCTCGGCCAGGAAGGTGGCCAGATCATCGCGTTCAAGCACCTCCTTGTCGAGCAGGTGCCGGGCCATCCGATCGAGGAGATCGCGCCGGCCGATCAGGATCTGGTGCGCGCGCCGCCAGGCGTCTTCCAGCTCGCGGCGCACCTCTTCATCGACCGACTCGGCGGTCTTCTCGGAGAGCGCGATGTCGCGCACCGCAGCGCCCATGCCCATCGGGCCTGGCCGGCTGCCGCCGTAGTCGATCGGGCCGAGGCGATCGCTCATGCCGAATTCCTGAATCATCCGGCGGGCGAGATCGCTGGCCTTGCGGATGTCGTCGCTGGCCCCGGTGGTGATCTCGCCAAAGACCACCTGCTCGGCGATGCGCCCGCCGTAGAGCACCACGAGGCGGGCCTGCATCTCGCGCTTGGCCATCAGGTAGCGGTCTTCCATCGGCGTCTGCAGCGTGTAGCCAAGCGCCCCGATGCCGCGCGGGATGATACTGATCTTCTGCACGGGGTCGGCGCCGGGGCAGGCCGCAGCGCAGATGGCGTGGCCAGCCTCGTGGTAGGCGACGACGCTGCGCTCCTTCTCGCCGAGGCGCCGGCTCTTCTTTTCGAGGCCGGCGACGATGCGCTCCACGGCGGCCTCGATGTGCTCCAGCTCGATCTGGGTGCGATCGCGGCGGGCGGCCAGCAGCGCCGCTTCGTTCAAGGTGTTGGCCAGATCGGCGCCCGCGAAGCCGGGGGTCATGCGCGCCACCACCGAGAGGTCGACCTCGGGGGCGAGGCGCAAGGTGCGGGCGTGGACCTTGAGGATGGCCTCCCGGCCCTTCACGTCGGGGCGATCGACCAGCACCTGCCGATCGAAGCGGCCGGCCCGCAGCAGGGCGGGATCGAGGGTCTCGGGGCGGTTGGTGGCGGCGACGATGATGATGCCCTTGCGGCCATCGAAGCCGTCCATCTCCACCAGGATCTGGTTCAGGGTCTGCTCGCGCTCGTCGTGGCCGCCCATCGGCGCGCCAGCCCCGCGCGCCTTGCCCACGGCGTCGAGCTCGTCGATGAAGATGATGCAGGGCGCGTGCTCACCGGCCTTCTGAAAGAGGTCGCGCACGCGGGCGGCGCCCACGCCGACGAACATCTCCACGAAGTCCGAGCCGGAGATGCTGAAGAAGGGCACCCCGGCCTCTCCCGCGACGGCGCGGGCGAGCAGGGTCTTTCCGGTGCCCGGCGGCCCGACCAGCAGCACGCCTTTGGGGATCTTGCCGCCCAGCGCCGTGAACTTCTCGGGCGTCTTCAAAAAGTGGACGATCTCTTCCAGCTCTTCGATGGCCTCGTCGATGCCGGCCACGTCGGCGAAGGTGATGCCGGTGCCCTCTTCGGGGGCGAGGCGGGCCTGGCTCTTGCCGAAGGCCGCCACGCCGGGCGGCGCACCCCCGTCGCGGCGCGCCATCATCGTCATCATCGCGAAGGACATCGCCAGGATCAGGAACCAGGACATGCCCGGCCCCTCGCAGGCCGAGGGCGGCGCCGACCGGTAGGGCACGCCCTTCTCTTCGAGGAGCTTGACCATGCCCGCGTCGTCGGCGGTGACCCGCTCGACCGACTCCACCACCGGCTGGCCCTTCGCCTTCTCGCGCAGCTGCAGCCGCACCCGGTTGTGCTCGAAGGTGACCTGCTCGACGGCGCCTTCGGAGATCTTGCGCTTGGCCTCCGACCAGGTGGGGCTGGTCTGGGAGACCTGCTGCATCGCGCCAAAGGCCATCCACACGAGGCCCACAAGGGCCATCGCGGAGAGGAGAAAGAGGAAGCTTCGGTTTGGTTGCACCGTGCCGAGGTAGCCACGGCGGGCCCCTCCGGCAAGATCAGGCGCGCCGACGCCGCCCGAGGCTCATCAGCAGGCCCAGCCCGGCGAGCCCCCCGCCGACCGCGCCGACGGGGGTGGCACAGCCGCTCTTGCCGGTGTCGACCACCTCCACGCGCTCCACCAGGAAGCCGCAGGCGCCGTCGGGGCTGTCGTCTTCGCCCTCGTCGATGAGGCCGTCGCAGTCGTTGTCGTGGTCGTCGCAGTCCTCGATGGCGCCGGGGAAGCTCCAGGCGTCGTCGTCGTCGCAGTCGGTGCTGCCGGTGGGGTCGACCTCGGCGTAGCCGTCGCGATCATCGTCGAAGGTGTAGGAGCCCTCGTCGATCAGGCCGTCGCAGTCGTCGTCGATCTCGTTCTGGTTCTCCGTGGCACCCGGCACGATCAGGTTGTCGGTGTCGACGCAGTCGCCGTCGCGCTCGGACAGGCCGTCGCCGTCGTCGTCGAACCACTCGGTGCCCTCGTCGATCCGCCCGTCGCAGTCGTCGTCGATCTGGTTGATCGTCTCGGCCACCCCGGGGGCGACCAGCGGATCGGCGTCGTTGCAGTCGCCAGCCTCCTCGGAGACGCCGTCGCCGTCGCCGTCGGTGGCTGGATTGTTGGCGGCCTCGTCGGTGCGGCCGTCGCAGTCGTCGTCCTCGGAGTTTCCGCTGTTCTCAACGGCCGCCGGGCTGATGCTGCTGTCGGTGTCATCGCAGTCGCCGCCGCAGACGGTGAAGCCGTCGCCGTCGTCATCCCAACTGGTGTCGACCGACAGCTCGCAGGCGTTGCCCACCACGCGCACGGGCTGGTTGGCCACGTTCTCGTCGTTGGCCTTCACCGTGATGGTGGCGGTCTCGCCGCCGGAGACGCCGCCCGGCTGGTAGGCGATCTCGAATTCCTGGGCCTCGCCGGGGAGCACGTAGATGGGCGGCGGCGTGCTGACCGAGAAGGCCGCGTCGCCGCCAATCTCAAAGGCCGTGACGGTGAGCGTGACGACGCCGCAATTTTCGACCACGCCCTGGGTGGAGAAGTAGCCCCCGGGCGGCCGCGAGCCGAAGTCGTGGAAGGCCGGAAAGACCCGCCCGCAGGGGAAGCGGCCGATGCCGCGCAGAATCACCTTCCAGGCCGAGTACTCCTCGCCGTCGGGGGCGGTCTCCAGCTCGGCCACCTCGGTGTCGTTGCTGAAGATCGTTAGCTCGCTGCGGAATTCCCCCTCGGCGTCGGGCTTGAAGATGACCTCTACGAGGCTGTAGATGGGGTCTTCGTCGGAGCCGCCGGCGATGACGAGGCCGTCGGGCGCCCCATCGCCGTCGTAATCCTCGTTCTTCCAGTTGGGATCGACCTCCCAATGGGCGGTGTCCTCCACCACCATGTCGTAGATCTCGACCGGCGCGGCCCCGGTGCTGCGGAGGAAGATCTGCACCCGCTCCCGATCGTTCACCGCCACCATGCCCGCATCAAAGGTGGCGAGGCTGGTGGAGAGGATGCGCGACTGCGCGATCTTGTCGTAGTCCGACTGGCAGCCGAGCCCGAGGGCCAGAAGAAGAACGCCGGCTGCGGGGGCGCGCGGCGCGGAGAGTCGGTTCAAGGGGAGCTCCTGCAAAGGGTGCACCTTTGCGCACGGGCGTTCTGGTAGCATACGTCCAGGGGCCGATCGCCTCAAGGGGCGGGTGAAAGGGTGGGGCCTCGCAGGACCCAACTCGGGCTGTCGACGATGCCGTGCCGTTCGTGGTCGGAGGCCAATTCCACCACCGACAGGAGCAGCGCCTCGATCGGACACCGCAGCAAGAGCTCACCACAGTAGCCGATGATCCCCTGCCCTTCGCCCCGAAAGGCGCGCACGGTGGCCTGGACCTCTCCACTCTGCAGGTCGAAGCGCACGCGACCCACCGCGGCCTCCACCACGACGAAGGCCTTCAGCTCGGGGAAGATCATGTTGCGGGTTCGCGTGCCGGGCCGCACGACGAGGTTGCCGAGCCACAGCCCACCACCCAGGGCGCAGTGGCCGCTCGGCCGTTGCTCGCGCTGCCGGGCCCGCTCGACGCCCTGGTAGAGCCCGTGGGCCACCCCCTCACGCACGAGGGGGATCACGCTGGGCGGCACGCCGCGATCGTCAAAGGCGCGCGTGGCGAGGGCGCCGGGCAGGCCGCCATCATCGAGGATGTGCACCAGCGGCGAGGCGATCTTCGACCCCATCCTGCCGGCCAGAAAGCCCTGCCCCGCCTCGACCTTCTCCCGATCAAAGGCCATGGCCACCTCGGGCAGGAGCTGGCTCACGAAGAGGGGCGACAGCACCAGCGGCGGCGCGCCTTCCGGGAGGCTGGCCCGCCGGCCCATCGCCTCCACCAGCCGCGCCAGATCGACCCCGAGCGGTCGGCTGGCGATGTCGGCGAAGGTGCGGCTGGCGTTCTCGGCGCTCAGCAGGGGGAGCCCCTCGCGAAAGATCTGCCCGTGCAGGCCGAAGCGGGTGGAGCTCTCGGCGGCCTCCACGCCGCGGGACGAGGCGTAGGCGCGCAGATCGAGCAGCTCGCGGTAGGCGAAGGCGGCGGTGTGCCCGTCGGGGAGCAGGTCGCGGGCGCCCTCGGCGTTCCACTCCAAGACCTCGGCGCGGTCGGGATCGGTGAGGTGGGCCTGCCTCGAGTCGAGGACGCCGAGCCCGCGGGTGACGATGTCGAGCCGGTGGGAGGGGCCGGCGAGGGGGTCTGGCGCGGCCTTTCGCGCGAGGGCCAGGGCCTCTTCGACCAGCTCGGCGTGGCCCTCGGCCTGCAGCGCGCCGCGGGTGGCCTCGCCCACGCCGCCGCCGTCGACGTAGACGCGAACGGCCATCAGGCTGGCCTGGTTGCGCTCGGGGGCCGCCTCCCCGGTGCGCCAGCTTCGCTGATCGGAGCTGGCCACCAGGGCCTCAGCGGCGATGGCGCCGCGACGCTGCGCGAGGCGCACCAGCGCCGCGGGTGTCTGTTTGACCTCACTCATGCCCGACCTCCCAGGCCCCGCGACGGCGCGGTACGACGACGCGATGCGACAAACGCTGCTAACCCTCCTCGCCCTCTCGCTGTGCCTGGGCCTGCTCGCCGCCAGCCCCGCGCCGCCGCCGCCGCCGCGGGTGGTGGCGATCGGCGACCTGCACGGCGATCTGGCCGCTGCCATCGCTGTCTTCCACATGGCCGGCCTCACCGATGCCCAAGGCCGCTGGACCGGCGGCGCCGCGACCCTGGTGCAGACCGGCGACATCACCGATCGCGGCGCCGACAGCCGCGAGGTGATCGAGCTGCTGATGCGGCTGGAGGTCGAGGCGCAAAAGGCCGGCGGCCGGGTGATCGCCCTGCTCGGAAACCACGAGGTGATGAACCTCCAAGGGGACTGGCGCTACGTCCACCCCGATGAGATCACGCGCTTTGGCGGCGCCGAGGCGCGCAAGGCCGCGTTTTCCGCCCAGGGCGCGCTGGGCCGCTGGCTGCTCGCCCACGATGGGGTCGCCCAGGTCGGCGCCACCGTCTTCGCGCACGGGGGGGTCTCGGCCCGCTTCGCCCCCCAAGGGGTGGCCGGCTTGAACGCGTCCATCCGCTCGGCCCTCGCCAGCAAAGGCCCCGCCGCGATCCTCGGAGAGGAGGGCCCGCTCTGGTACCGCGGCTACCTCTTAAACGACGAGGCCCTGGTCTGCGCCGAGCTGAAGACCGCCCTCTCGGCGCTGGGGGCGCGGCGCATGGTGGTGGGGCACACCACCCAGAAGAGCGGGCGGGTCGCCCAGCGCTGCGGCGGCGCCCTGCTTGGCGTCGACACCGGCATCTCCGCTCACTACGGCGGGAACAAGGCAGCCGTGGAGCTTCGGGGCGAAGACGCCGCGGCGCTCTACCCAAGCGGCAAGATCGATCTGCCTGACCCGACGCCTCGCTGAATGGGCAATGCCGGTCCGCGCCTTCCGTGGGCAGGGGGTCCCTGGTTAGCGGGGGCACGCGCAACGCAACGGGGGCCGCGCTGGCGGACCTGAACCCCCCCAATCCCTCGCCCAAATCCCCGGAGACGCTCATGCCGCTCACGGCTTTCGTGGACAAGATGCTGGACATTCTCTCCAAACGGCCCCTGCCCTTGGGCGCCGACGCCGAGCTGTTCCGGCGGTTTGCCCAAGCCGTGGGTCGCCAGATCCGTCGCCCCTACCTCGCCCGTCGCACCCCCCAAGGGGCCAGCGACGATGTCGTCGCGCTCTGGAGCCGCCTCGCGGTTCGCGCCTCCGACGAACCCTCTGTGCAGGGCGAGCAAGAAGGCCGCTGGGCCAGCATCACCTCGGTGATGCCCGATCAGCCCTTCATCATGGACACCCTGCGCCTGACGGTCGACCGCAGCGGCGCCACCAACCTTGGCGGCCTCAACGTGGTGATTCCGGTCGGCCGCGACGACAGCGGCGCCGTGGCGCGCATCGACGATCCGCGCGACGGCCTGGAGAGCGCCATCCTCGTGGAGGTCGATGACCTCGAAGCCGACGGCGCCGCCACGCTGATCGCCGCCATCACCCGCGGCCTGCGCCTCGCCCAGGCCACCGTCTCCGCCTTCGCGCAGGCCTCCAGCAAGGTCGAGGCCGCCGCCTCCCGCTTCGCCCGCGCCGCCGACCGCCTCGCCGAGCAAAACCCGGCCGAGGCCGAGCGCATGGCCGAGACCGCCGACCTGCTGCGCTGGCTGCTGGCCGACAACTTCGTCTTCATGGCCGTGATCGAAGGCGAAGACCGCCTGGGCATGGCCAGCGGCGGCACCGTCGACATCTGGGACGGCGCCAGCCTGCAGGGCGGCTGGACCTCAAGCGGCATTCACGCCTTCGTCGAGGTCCGCAAAGGCAGCGCCGAGTCGCCGGTGCACCGCAGCGGCCGCGTCGACGAGCTGCGGGTGGTCTCCCCCGACGCCGATGGCAAGGCCTTGCACATCCAGGGTCTGTTCACCTACCGCGCCGTGACCCAGGCGAGCCGCCACGTGCCCCTTCTGCGGCGCGTCCTGGCCGACATCCTGCGCACCGAGCAGAGCAAGCCGGGCTCCTACCGCTACAAGGGCATCGCCAACGTCTTCGATTCGCTGCCCACCGAGTTCCTCTTCTCCACCTCCACCGCCGAGATCACCGTGCTGGTGGACCAGGTGCTCGAGGCCGAGCACGAGCACACCACCCGCACCCACGTGAAGCAGACCGAGCAGGGCACCACCTTCGCCCTGGTGGCCATGCCGCGTGAGCGCTTCAGCGACCGCCTCCGCCAGGAGGTCCAGGACTCCATCGTCGCGGCCACCGGCGCCTCGTACACCGATCACGGCGTCTTCCTCGGCCGCTACCAGACCCTGCTGGTCCACTACTACCTGACCGGCACCCGCGAGCTCTCCGTCGAGGCCAAGGAGAAGCTCTTCGCCCGCATCGCCGAGCTGTCGACCCCCTGGGAAGAGCAGGTCTTCGCCGAGCTGCGCGCCACCGCCGCCGAGGCCGCCGCCGACGAGCTGGTCCTCAAGTTCAGCGACGGCTTCCCCGAGATCTACCGCCAGAAGGTGAGCCCGGCCCAGGCCGCCGCCGACGTGCGGGCGATCAGCGGGCTCTCGGCCAGCCAGCCGATCGACATCGCCGTGAACGCCCACAGCGCCGAGGTGGTGCACCTGCGCATCTACCAGGCTCGCCACATCCTGCTGTCCGACATCCTGCCGGTGCTCGACAACTTCGGCCTCGTCGTCATCGACCAGTTCTCGGACTCGATCACGGCCGCCGGCGGCGAAAAGTACACGGTCGACACCTTCCGCCTCCAGGGCGTGGCCGGCCTCTCGAGCGCCGACCTCGTCGCCGCCGGCCCGCTGCTGGCCGACGCGATCAAGGCCGTCACCTCCAAGAAGATGGCCAACGACGCGCTCAACCGCATCCTGCTGCGCAGCATGCTGCCCTGGACCGCGGTCGACCTCTTCCGCGCCTACTACGGCTACGCCCGCCAGATCGGCATGACCTACCCGCTCACCCGCTTCACCGAGATCCTGGTGGAGCGCCCCATCTCGGTGGGCCTGCTGTGGCGCTACTTCCAGGACCGCTTCGACCCCGCCTTCAGCGGCGACCGCGACGCCGCCATGGCCCTCACCCGCGAGGCCTTCTTCGACCGCCTGCGCGAAGTCGCCGACAATGAGCAGGATGTCGTGCTGCGCACCCTGTTCAACCTGATGGAGTCGAGCCTCCGCACCAACTTCTACCGGACCGACAAGAAGGAGCACTACATCTCCTTCAAGCTCGACCACAACCTGGTCAAGAACCTGCCCAGCCCCCGGATGAAGTTCGAGATCTACGTCCACCACCACGACGTCGAGGGCACCCACCTCCGCGGCGGCAAGGTGGCCCGCGGCGGCATCCGCTGGTCCGACCGCGTGGACTTCCGCCGCGAAGTGCTCGGCCTCGTCAACACCCAGATGGTGAAGAACGTCGTCATCGTGCCCGAAGGCAGCAAGGGCGGCTTCCTCATGAAGCACAACCCGCCGACCCCGGCGGCCCGTCGCCAGCGAGCCGATGAGCTCTACCAGATCTTCATCCGCGGCCTGCTCGATGTGACCGACAACATCGTCGGCGGCAGCGAGCGCGTGCGGCCGAAGAACGTGGTCTGCCACGACGAGTTCGACCCCTACCTCGTCGTCGCCGCCGACAAGGGCACCGCCCACCTCTCCGACACGGCCAACGCCATCTCCCAGGAGTACGGCTTCTGGCTCGACGACGCCTTCGCGTCGGGCGGCAGCTTCGGCTACGACCACAAGAAGGTCGGCATCACCGCCCGCGGCGGCTGGATGACGGCCCGGCGCCACTTCTACGAGATGGGCGTGGACCCCTGGACCACCGAGTTCACCGCGGTGGGCGTGGGCGACACCGCCGGCGACGTGTTCGGCAACGGCGTCATCGAGCACCCCACCATGCGGCTGCTCGCGGCCTTCAACCACATGCACATCTTCCTCGACCCCAACCCCAACACCGAGGCCAGCGCCACCGAGCGCAACCGCCTCTTCTACGAGGTGAAGGGCTGGGACGCCTACAACACCGCCATCATCTCCAAGGGCGGCGGGATCTTCTCGCGCCGGGCCAAGAGCATCCCGCTCAGCCCCGAGGTGCAGGCGATGTTCGGCGTCACCGTCGATGAGCTGCCGGTGGACGCGGTCATCCGCCACATCCTGCGCATGCCCGTCGACCTGCTGTGGAACGGCGGCATCGGCACCTACGTCAAGGCCACCTTCGAGACCCACCAGGACGCCGGCGACCCCTCCAGCGACGACCTGCGCGTCAACGCCACCGAGCTGCGCTGCAAGATGGTCGGCGAGGGCGGCAACCTCGGCTTCACCCAGGCGGCCCGCGTCGAGTACGCCCAGCACGGCGGCCGCATCAACACCGACGCCATCGACAACTCCGGCGGCGTCGACATGTCGGATCACGAGGTCAACCTCAAGATCCTGTTGAATCCGCTGATGGCCAGCGGCCGCATGACCCGCGACGAGCGCAACGTGCTGCTCGAGAGCCTCACCAGCACCGTGGCCGACGACGTGCTGCGCAACAACGACCTGCACGGCCGCTTGCTCAGCCTCGATCAGGTGCGCAGCCAGCACGATCCCGTCGCCTACAGTCCCACCATCGAGTGGGTCTGCCAGATGGGCAACATCAGCCGCGAGGCGCTCCGCCTGCCCACCGAGGCCGAGCTCATCGCCCGGTCGGCCAAGCGCCAGGGCCTCACCCGCCCCGAGCTGGCGGTCCTTCAGGCCCACGTGAAGATGCACCTCTTCCGCGACCTCAAGGACGCCGACGCCAGCATCATCCCCGGCTTTGCCGAGAAGGTGCAGAACTACTTCCCGGCCAAGGTGCGCGAGGGCTTCGCTGCCGACATCGCCAACCACATGCTGCAGCAGTCGATCGGCATGACCGTCACCTGCAACGAGGTGGTGAACGAGGCCGGCGCCCAGTTCTTCCCGCTGATGCTCGAGCTGACCGGCGCCAGCCCCGTGCAGGTGGCCGCCACCTGGTCGGCGGCGATGCGCCTCGTCGGCGCCTGGGAGCTGCGGGCCGAGCTGGAAGCGGGCACGGGCAGCTTTGAGGGCCGCTACAAGGCCTGGATCGCCGTCACCGACGCCGTTCAGAGCCTCGTCAGCCTCTGGCTGGGCGCCGGCGAGCCGGGCCCTAAGGTGGAGTCCGCCGAGGGCATCCGCGCCGCCCTCACCGCGCTGATCGCCCAGGGCGGCGCCGCGGTCGAAGGCCGGGTGGCTGCCCGCGCCGAGGCCTTGGTGAACGGCGGCGTCGCGCCGGCCCTGGCCCGCCGCATCGCCAGCCTCGGGGAGATCGTCGCCGCCCGCGAGATCGCCCTGCTCGCCGCCAAGGGCGAGATCACCCACGCGGTGGTGGTCCGCTACGTCACCGCCGGCGAGGCGAGCCGCCTGTCGCCCACCCTGCGGGCCCTCGAAGCCCGCCTCGCCGCCACCGCTTGGGATCCGGTCGCGCTCGGCATCGTGCGCAACCGCTACGTCCGCCTCCAGCGCGAGCTGGTCGACGCGGCCCGCGGCATCGATCCCCGCCAGGGCGTCGATGACCAGGTGCAGACGGTGGCCCGCCGCGATCTGGCCGGTCTCGCCGAGCTGGTCGGACGGGTGCTGGGCGATCAGCCCGCTCTCGCCGCCCTCCTCGTCGCCGACGAGCGCGTGCGCGCCTGGATCGGCCGCTACCGGGCCGAGGCCTAGGTGGGGCGGTGGTACTTCCTCCGCCACGGCGAGAGCGTCGCCAACGCGGAGGGGTGGCTGTCCGGCTGGACCGATGTGGCCCTCACCCCCCGGGGCGAGGCCCAGGCCGACGAAGCCGGCGCCCGACTGGCCACCGTCTCCTTTGAACGCGCGCTCTGCAGCGACCTCCGCCGCGCCCGTGACACGGCGCGGCGGGTCCTCGCCGCCTCCACCCTGCCCTGCCCGCCCCTCCAGGAGAGCCTCGCCCTGCGCGAGCGCGATCTCGGTCGCTGGCAGGGCGCCCCTCTCGCCGATGTGCGCGGCGACCCGCGAAATCACACCCTGCTCTCCTGGTCGGGCCGCCCCGAGCAGGGCGAGAGCCAGGCCGACATGGCTGCCCGCGCCCTGCCCTTCCTGGCCAGCCTGCCGGCGGTGGAGGGCCCCACGCTCCTCGTCGCCCACGGCGGCCTCAATCGCGTGCTGCTCGGCCTTTTAGACGAGACCCCCCTCGAAGAGATCGGCAAGCACAAGCTCGCCAACGCCGCCATTGAAGTACGCGAGATCGAGCCGGGGCGCTTCGCCGCCCTCGCCGCCCGCTACGCCGGAGCCGCCCCATGAGCCAGCCTGCCGCCACGCTCTACGCCACCGACCCGGCCACCCGCTTCTTCCTGATCCCCGACGGCCAGGCCCTGCCGACGGGCGCCCTGGTGCTGCGCTCCCTACGCGGCGCGGTGCTGCGCATTGATCCCGTGGTGGCCGACATCTACGAGGTGCCCGAAGCCGAGGCCAAGGCGCTGGCCGCCCGCAGCGTGCGCGCGCTGGCCCAAACGCTGGGCGCCGCCTTGAAGGGAGCCGGCGAGGCCGTCAAGGAGGTCGGCAAGATCCAGGCCGGCGTACAGGCCGCCGCCCAGGCCGGCCCCGGGCCCGAGGCCGCCGCCCAGATCGCCGCCGCCCTCGGCATCGAGGCCAGCCAGCTCCGCAACGATCCCGCCGCCGTGCGGGTCGGCCTCACCCAGACCCTGGCCCGCCTCGCCGCCGACGCCCGGGCCCTGGTGGCGCCCCCCGATCCCGAGCAGGCCGCCGCCGCCCAGGCCCGCCTCGATCGCCTCGTCGGCGCCCTGCACGAGGAGGGCCTCGCCGACGTCGCCACGCCCCTGCAGGCCTTGCCCGAGCGCTTGAGAGAGGCCCTCTCCGATCCGGCCCTGGAGGCCGATGTGCGCGCCGCCTCCGAGCGCCTGCGCGCCGTCGCCGACGATCTGCGCCAGCGGCGCGAGACCGAGGGCTGAGCCATGGGCCTGCTCCTGGCCAGCGCGAGCCCGCGCCGCCGCCAGCTCCTGCTGACCGCCGGGGTGCCCTTGATCGGCGTGACGCCGGCCAACATCCTCGAGGTGCCGGCTCCGGGCGAAGGTGCCCTGGCCTACTGTCGGCGCCTCGCCCGCGAGAAGGCGCTGGCCGCCGTGATCGGCGAGCATGCCGTGCTGGCGGCCGACACGGTGGTGCACAGAGACGACCGGCTCTTCGAAAAGCCGCTCGACGACGAGGACGCCGCCCGCATCCTCCGCGCGCTGTCGGGGGGCTGGCACCGGGTCACCACCGCCTTCTGCCTGCGATCGGGGCCCGGCCGGGTGCTCTGCCTGCGCCAGATCACCACCCGGGTTCGGTTTCGGGCCCTGGATGAAGCGGGCGTTCAGGCCTACATCGCCTCGGGGGAGGGCCGCGACAAGGCCGGCGCCTACGGCATCCAGGGCCTCGGCGCCGCGCTGGTGGACCGGGTGGTGGGCTGCCACACCAACGTGGTCGGGCTACCCCTGCCCGCCGTCCTGGCCGCCCTCTCCCGGCATGGCCTGCGGCCCGCAACGCCATGACCGACACCCTCGCCCTCCGCATCGCCGCCCTGCGCGCCGAGATCGACGCCGCCGCCCTCGCCGCCGGGCGCGACCCCGCCAGCGTTCGGCTGCTGGCCGCCAGCAAGACCATCGGCCCCGAGGCCCTCTTTGAGGCGCTGGCCACCGGTCAGCGGCTCTACGGCGAGAACCGCGCCCAGGAGCTGCGCGACAAGCAGGCCTGGCTGGCCGCCGCACCGCCCGTGCCGCCGCCGTCGGTGGAGTGGCACTTCATCGGCAAGCTGCAGAAGAACAAGGTCCGCAACGTGGTGGGCGCCGTCAGCCTGATCCACACCGTCGACAGCCTCGACCTCGCCCAGGAGATCGCCCGCCGCCGCCGAAACCTCGCCGAGCGCGGTGAGGACCCTGGCCCGGTCGGTGTCCTCGTCGAGGTCAACGTCGGCGACGAAGAGACCAAGGCCGGCGTGCCGGCCCACGAGGCGCTGGCCCTGGCCGCCGCGCTCCAGGCCCTGCCCGACCTCTCGCTGCGCGGCCTGATGTGCATCCCCCCTTGGCGCGAGGATCCCGAGGAGATGGCCCCCGCCTTCGCCCAGATGGCCGCGCTGGCCGCCGAGGGCCGGGATCGTGGCCTCTCTCTCCACGAATTGTCGATGGGCATGAGCGACGACTTTTCGGTGGCGATCCGCTACGGCGCAACGCTGGTGCGGGTCGGCACCCGCATCTTTGGCCCGCGCGCCTAAGACGTAGACTCGCCAGCGAGGTCTGGGCGTGTTCAGATTGGGTCCCCGAGGAGGGCCCATGCCCCGCGCGCACCACCACAGCACCGAGCGCCACGACCCACCGCTGCCCGCCGCAGCCAGCGCCTTCGCGCGGGGCGCCCAACCGCAGTACGCCCCCGACCTGCCGCTCGAGCCGCTGCACACCGAGCTGCACCTCAGCGTCGACATCGCCGGCCGGGCCGCGAAGGGGCGGGTCCGCTACACCGTCGTCGCCCGCAAGAGCGGCGCCCGCAGCCTGCGCCTCGACGCCGTGGAGCTCGACATCCTGCAGGTGCTCGACCCCTCCGGCGAAGGGCTCACGGTCTCCTCCGAAGCCCGCGGCCTCGCCATCACCTGGGATCGACCCTTCACCCGCGGCGAGCAGCGCGTGGTCGAGATCTCCTGGCAGGTCACCGATCCGATCACCGGCATGAGCTTCTCCCCCGCCGGCGGCCCCGCCTGGATGGCCACCGACCACGAGACCGAGCGGGCGCGCCACTGGCTGCCCTGCGTTGACCACCCCGCGGTGCGCACCACCCTGGATCTGTTCATCCGCGGTGAGGCCGGTCATGTCATCCTGGCCAATGGCGCGCTCCAGGGCGAGACCCTGCATGAGGACGGCACCCGCACCGCCCACTGGGCCCTGCGCGGCGCCGGCTGCCCCAGCTACCTGCTCTGCATCGCCATGGGCGAGCTGGTCACCGCTGAGCTCGGCCAGCACGAGGGCCTCCCCCTCGCCGCCTTCGCGCCGGCCCCCTACACCGCCGAGACCCTGCGGCGCTGCTTTGGCCCCACCGGCGACATGATGCGCTGGCTCACCACCCGCCTGGGCAGCGCCTTCCCCTTTCCCAAGTACTACCAGTTCTCGGTGCCCCAGATCGGCGGCGCCATGGAGAACATCAGCCTCGTCAGTTGGGATGATGTCTTTCTGTTGGATGAGCGCGGCCACGCCGAATTCGGCTGGGTCTTCGACCTCATCAACCTGCACGAGATGGCCCACTCCTGGTTCGGCGACGCCGTGGTGGTGCAGGACTTCGCCCATGTCTGGCTCAAGGAGAGCTGGGCGACCTACATGGAGTCGGTCTGGCTCGAAGAGACCGTCGGCCCCGACGCCGGCCAGCTCCAGCTCTACGCCGAGAAGGTGGAGTACCGCAGCGAAGCCGACGGGCGCTACCACCGGCCGATCGTCACCCGCCGCTATGACTCCAGTTGGGACATGTTCGATCGCCACCTCTATCCAGGGGGGGCCTTCCGCCTGCACATGCTGCGCCAGCACATCGGCGACGAGGCCTTCTGGTCGGGCACCCAGGACTTTCTGCGCACCTTTCACGGTCGAACCGCCGAGACCGCCGACTTCCGCCGCATCCTGGAGGCCCACAGCGGCCAGTACCTGGGCCGCTTCTTCGAGCAGTGGTTTGAGAGCCCGGGCTACCCCGCCCTCAAGGTCAGCCCCCTCTACGAGGCCGAGCGCCGCTCCCTCGTCGTACACGTCGAGCAGACCCAGGAGAGCGCCGCCAAGGGCATCGGCCGCTTCTCCTGCCGCGTCGAGCTGGCCCTCCAAGACGCCGATGGCGCCTGGACCGAGCACGCCGTCACGCTCGACGGGGCCAGCGCCGTGCTGGTGATCCCGGGGCTGGCCCAGCCGCCCCAGCAGATCGTCGTGGATCCGCACATGCGCCTGCTCTGCACCCTGCGCTTTGATCCCGGCCTGCCGGCCCTGGAGCGGGCGCTCGCCTGCCCCTTTGTCTCCGGCCGCCTGCACGCCGCCGAGACCCTCATCCAAAACGGGCGCCCGCGCGCCATCGCCGCCGTGCTGGCCGCCTGGCGGGCCGAGCCTCGGTGGCGACTGCGCCACCACTACGCCACGCTGATGGGGGCGGGCAGCAGCGGCGCCGTCGTCGAGGCCCTGCTGGCCATGCTCGCCGAAGAGGCCGATCCCCGCGCGATGATGGCCGTCACCGACGCCGCCGGCAAGCTCCGCGACCCGCGCATCGGCGAGGCCCTCGCCGCCTGGGCGCAGCGCCCCGAGCGGCCCTACCGGGCGATGGGCGCGGCCCTGCGCAGCCTCGGCCAGCAGCGCGACCCCCGCTGGATCAGCCTGCTCGTCCACTATGCCGATGACCGCTCGCTCTGGGGCCATGTCGCCCGCGGGGCCCTGCAGGGGCTCGGCGCCCTGCGCAGCGCCGACGCGGCCGAGGCCTTGCTCTCCCGCAGCCAGACTGGGCTTCCCCAGGTGCGCGTGATCGCGATGGAGGCCTTGGGTGAGGTCGGCTCGGCCCTGTGCAAGGCGACCCAGGACCGCATCGGCGAGCGGCTCTGCGACGCCCTGCGCGACCCCTCCTACAATGTGCGCATGGCCGCCGCCCGCGGGCTGTCCACCCTCGGCCGCGCCCAGGACGCCAGCGCCGTGCGGGCCCTCCTGCCGCGCATCGCCGCCCAGGATCACCCCCGGGTGGAGCGCATCGCCCGTCGCCTCGCCGCGGGGGTCGAGGACGGCCTGCGGCGCGAGGTCGAGCAGCTCACCGACAAGCTGCGCGCCGCCGAGGCCCGCCTCGCTACCCTGGAGGCGCGGGTGACCGCCTGAGCGGCGGCTACTCGGCCTCGAGGGCCTCGATCGTCGCCACGATCGGGTCGAAGCTGCCAAAGCCCACGCTCACCTTCTGCAGCCGCATCTGGGGATCGATGATCGCCCAGGTGGGGTAGCCGAAGCTCTCGCCGGCCAGTTCCTCGGTGGAGCGGGAGAAGAGCGCGTAGCCATAGCCGCGATCGGCCAGGACCGGCTCGGTCAGCGCAAAGGCGTCGATCCAGTCCTGAAGGGCCTCGGGCTCGGGCGTCAGGTAGGGGTAGGAGAGGCCGACCCCCATCAGGGTCACCACCCGCACGGGGATGCCCTTGCGGCGCATCTCCTGGATGAATTCGTGCTCCTGCTGGGCCATGGCCTGGCAGGGCCCGCAGTCGGGCTGGGAGAGATCGAGCACGATGTACGATCCGTAGAAGTCCCACAGATCCACCGCCTCGCCGCAGGCATCGTCGAGGCGCACATTGGGCAGGGTGCCGCCGATCTCCAGCGTGTAGTCGAGCTCCAGGGTGCCGGGGTCGTTGCACTCCCAGCCGCAGCCGTAGGGAGCGGCCCGGGCGCCGAAGGGCGGGGTCACCGTCACACTGTCATCGGTGCTGAGGGTGAGCGCGCCGGCGGCGCTCAGCTCCATCACGCCGCCGGAGTCGGTCTCGGCGGTGGAGTCCCAGGCCACCAGACTGCTCTCGCCTTCGACCACGGGGAGCTCAAAGGTGGCCAGATCTCCGAGGGGGAACTGATCACGACCGGCGCGGTACAAGGTCAGCCCCTCGTCGCCGATGCCCCAGAGCTCCGTGCGGGTCAGCTCGGCCTCGCCGCCGTTGATCTGGGCGTGGCAGTCCGCCCCGTCGATCAGCGTGGCCTCTCCGCGCACGATCACCGAGCAGGTGGGGCAGGTGTAGTCGAGATCCAGCACCTGGAGGCCCTCGTAGGTGCGGGTGTAGCTGCAATCGACATAGCCATCGGCCTCCGCCGTGGCGTCGAAGGCGAGGTTCCAGGTCACCTCGGCGGTGATCCGCTTGGCGAGGATCGGCTCGGCCTCAACCGGGTCCTCGCCCGTGGTGCAGCTCTCCTGCAGGGCCGGCAGGTCGCCGGTGTCGTCGCCCCCGTCGGCCCCATCGCCGCCTTCGGCCCCGCCGTCGGCGCCGCTCACCGAGCCGCCGCCGGTGGCGAAGCCCTCCTCTTCTTTGGCCTCTCCGCAGGCGATTGTAACCAAGGAGAGCCAGAACAGCGGTCGCAGCGTCATGTTGGGTCCGTCAAGGTTGAGGTCGGGCGCCATGGTAGCCGGGGTGGGAGCAGCTTAGCCTGGACATTGAGGCGCGCCCCCGCCGGGCGCCCGGAGAGCCCATGTCCAGCGGTCCCGTCGTCGAGTGTGTGCCCAACTTCTCTGAAGGGCGCGACGTCGCCGTCATCGAGGCGATCACCGCCGCGATCCGCAGCGCGCCTGGGGTGAGCGTCCTCGACGTCGACCGGGGCGAAGCCACCCACCGCACCGTCGTCACCTTCGTCGGCGCCCCCGAGGCCGTGCTGGAGGGCGCCTTCCGCGGCATCGCCGAGGCCGCCCGCCGCATCGACATGCGCGGCCACAGCGGCGCCCACCCCCGCATCGGCGCCACCGACGTCTGCCCCTTCGTGCCGGTCTCCGGCCTCACAATGGAGGACTGCGCCGCGCTGGCCCGACGCCTCGGTGCCCGGGTTGGCGCCGAGCTCGGCATCCCGGTCTACCTCTACGAGCGCGCCGCCAGTCGGCCCGAGCGGGTCAACCTCGCCGAGATCCGGGCTGGCGAGTACGAGGGCCTCAGCGCCAAGCTGGCCGACCCCAACTGGGCCCCAGACTATGGCCCAGCCGCACCCTCCGAGGTGACGGCCCGCAGCGGCGCCACGGTGATCGGCGCCCGGCCCTTCCTCATCGCCTACAACGTCAACCTCAACACCCGGCACAAGGGCCGCGCCAACAAGATCGCCGCCCTGGTGCGCGAAAAGGGCATCATTCGCCGCGACGCCCAAGGCGAAATGGTGCGCGACGAGGCCGGCAATGTGGTGCGCGATCCCGGCCTCTTCCAAAGCGTGAAGGGCCTCGGCTGGTTCATCGAGGAGTACGACCGCTGCCAGGTCTCCCTCAACCTCACCGACCACCACAAGGCGCCCGTCCACGACGTCTACGACGCGATCCGGCGGGTCGCCGATGAAGAAGGCGTGGTGGTCACCGGCAGCGAGCTGGTGGGGCTGATCCCCGGCGACGCCCTGCTCGCCGCCGGCCACCACTACCTGCGCCGCCAGCGCCTCAACCCCGGGGCGCCGCACAGCGAGGTGATCGAGACCGCCATCCGCACGCTCGGGCTGCGCGAGCTGGCCCCCTTTGAGGCCGATCAGCGCATCATCGAGCGCCGCATCGCGCCGGATGGCCCGCTGGTCAAGAAGACCGTCCGGGCCTTCGCCGACGCCCTCTCCTCCAGCGCCCCGGCCCCTGGCGGCGGCTCGGTGGCGGCCCTCTGCGGCGCCCTGGCCACGAGCCTCGCCGCGATGGTGGCCCAGCTCACCACCGGAAAGAAGGGCTACGAGGCCGTCTTCGCCGCCCAGGAGAAGGCCGCTCTGCAGGCCCAGGCCCTCAAAGAGGCCTTCCTGGCCGACATCGACGCCGACACCCGCGCCTTTGACGGCATCATGGCCGCCTTCGCCCTGCCCAAGGCCACCGAGGCCGACAAGGCCGCGCGCGGGGCGGCGATCCAGGCCGCCACCCGCCACGCCATCGAAGTGCCCCTCGGCGTACTCCTGCGCTGCGTCGCCGCCGTCCAGGCGGTGGAGATCGCCCTCTCCGGCAACAGCAACGCGCGCTCGGACGTGGGCGTGGCGGCCCTCACCCTGCGCACCGCCGCCGAGGGCGCCTGGTACAACGTCTGCATCAACGCCAAGGACCTCTCCGACGACGCGTCGGTGCGCGCCTACCGGGCCCAGGCCGACGCCGCCCTCGATGAGGTGCGCAGCCGGGCCGAGGCGGTCTCGGCCGCCGTGCGCGCTGAGCTCGACGGGGCGTCGCGCCGATGAGGGCCCTGCAGGACGGGCTCGCCCGGGTCCTGATCCTGTCGCTCTGGCTCGGCTGCCAGCCCGATCCGCCTGCCGTGCCCCTCGTTCCCGAAGCCGCCGACCCCGCCGACTTTGAGGCCCGGCGGCGCGCGATCGTCGGCGATCTCAAGGCCCTCACCTCCGATCTGGAGGCGGCCGGGCGCTACGACTGCTGCATCGACAAGCCCTGCCTGCACTGCGCCCGCATGGCCGGCGGCTGCCGCTGCGGTGAAGGCCTCCGCAAGGGCGAGCCCGTCTGCGAGGAGTGCGCCCTGATGTGGCGCAAGGGCCGAGGGGCTGAGCCGGGGGTGGATCCCGCATCGGTGCGATCCTTCCTCGAAGCCAGCGATCGCGGAGAGGGCCATCCCGCCTGCGGATGCGGAGAAGCGGCCGCCCAAGGCACGAAAAATTGACGAGATCGGCCCCGGCGCGACGGCGGGCCCGAATGCCGATAGAACACCGGGCGTTCGGATGGCAGCCGCCTCACCGCGGCGGGCCGCCGGGCCACCTGGCGCCAGGACTGAAGACCCTGGGCTGGGCTCCTGAACCTGATTCTGCTGGAGTCGTCATGCTTCGTACCTCGAGCCTCCTTGTTGCCTCCCTGCTCCTCTCGGGCACCGCTCTCGCCAAGAAGGGCGGCGATGACGACGGCAAGATCCGCGTCAAGCTGAGCACCGGGCTCTACTCGGTCGACAAGGCCGAGGTCGCCTACGACGGCGACGACGTGGGCACCACGAAGACCAACACCGCCTCGCTGGGCTTTGGCGGCTCCCGCTGGCAGGTCGGCTACCTCCTCGGTGAGGGCATCGAGCTGGGCGCCATCGTCGGCTACGCCAGCACCAAGGGCACCTTCGAGCCGGCGGAGGGCGACAGCGTCGACTTCGACCCCGCCTCCACCGTCGAGCTCGCCCCCTACTTCGCCTACAACCACAACGTGAACGACCAGCTCACCGCCTACGGCGAGGCCCACGTCGGCATCCGCAACTCCACCTCCTCCACCGAGACCATCGACGCCACCGGCGACTCCTCGAGCGTCGAGTCGGTCACCAAGGCCAAGCCCATCGGCATCGGCGCGGGTGTGCGCATCCGCGTCCTGAAGAAGGCCAGCTTCGACATCGGCGCCGAGTACGAGATGAGCAAGCCGGTGACCGAGGTGGACGGCGAGTCCGACGACAAGCTCGAGATCAAGCAGAGCACCATCGGCCTGCGCACCGGTCTCTCCATCCGCTTCTAGTCCGCGGCGGGCCCGCCCATCCGGCGGGCCTTCGCCCCCAGGCTCAGCCCGGGTTCAGCGCAAGGCTGGACTCGGGCTGAACGCCGTTGGGGGCAGCGCGAGCCCCAGCGCCCGCGCCACCTCCACCCGCCGCAGGGCCGCAGCGCCGGCGAGCAGGGCTTCGGCCACGTCGACCACCCGGCGCGCTTCGAGGGGCTCCAGCAGGCTGCCGCGGGCCCAGTCGTTGAAGAGGCCCATCGCCGGCCCACACCAGATCTGGTAGTCGCGGCGCCGATCCGGGTCGCCGACGCGGGCCCAGCGGCTGGACAGACCCAGGTACCAGCGAAAGACCAGGGCCATCTGGTGGTGCGGATCGGCCTCGGCGCGGGCCAGCTCGCGGGGATCGCGGGCCGCCCAGAAGGCCCGGGTGTCGGCCCAGACCTCGGCGAAGGTGCGCCGCAGCGTGTTGGACTCCACCCGCTTGCGCTCTTCGGGCGGGATCTCGTCGAGGGTGCGGTAGCGGCGGTACAGCTCGTAGAGGCGCTGGGCGCGCTGGGCCCAGAGGCTGCCCTGGCCGAGGACCTGCACCCGGGCGCCCATCTCGAACATGTCGGGCGCCGGGCCGGTGGTGCAGTCGGCCACCCCGGCGGCGGCCAGCATCACCTTGGCGAGGCCGCTGGTGCCCGCCTCCACGCAGGCCTGGTTGATCGAGCCGGTGAGCACATAGTCGGCGCCCAGCGCGAAGGCGGCGTGAACGCTGGTGGGGTCGCCCAGGCCGCCGGCCGCACCGATGTGGATGGAGACGCCGCGGGCGGCGTAGCCCTCTTCGGCCATCACGCGGGCGCGCAGGCGGGTGAACATGGGGATCAGGGCGACCAGGGGCCGGTGATCGGTGTGCCCGCCGCTGTCGGCCTCCACCGTGATGTCTTCGGCCATCGGCAGGAGCGCGGCCAGGGGAGCGACCTCAGCCGGGAGGGCGCCCGCGGCGATCAGCTCGGCGACGAGCTTTGCCGGGGGCGGCCGCAGGAAGAGCTCGCCCACTTCGGCGCGGCTCACCTTGGCGAAGACGCGATTGGGGGCCACGATCCGTCCGCCGGCGTCGCGGTAGACGCCGCTGAGGCGGTAGCGCACCAGGGCCGGCGTCAGGCTCATGAAGGCGCTGGCCGAGACCCGGCGGCAGCCGAGGCGCAGGAGGAGGTCGACCGTCGCTTCTTCAACCCGGGGCTCGGCGGGGTTGTGCAGCAGGTTCACGCCCCAGGCCTGGGTGTCGCCCAGCGCGGCGGCGATCCGCCCGATGGAGCGCTCCACCTCGGCGAGCTCGAGGCCGCCTGCGCCGTAGAAGCCCATCAGGCCGGCCGAGCCCATGGCGATGACCATCTCGGGGCTGGCGATCCCGCCGGCCATCTCGCCCGCGATGTAGGCGGCGCGAACGCCGTGGGCGGCCCGGAAGGAGGCGGCGCCCAGATCGGCGATCTCCACGACCGGCAGCGCCACATCGCCGGGCGCCGGCTGGACGCGGGCGAGGCCGCCGCCGATCCACAGCGGACGGCGCCGATCGTGCAGGGCAGCCACCAGCGCCTCGCCCTGGAGGGCCGGCGGCTGCAGCGCCCGCCGCTGGTGCAGCTCCCCCTCGGGGAGGCGGGTGTGGATCTCGACCTCGGCGGCCTCACGGCGCAGGGTGAGGCCCACCTCGCCGTCGATCAGCTCCAGCGTGGCCCCCTCGGGGAGCAAGGCGATCAGCGGGTCGAGGCCCAACTCGTCGACGGCAGCGCGCAGGCCGCCGCCGACCCCGCTGTCCATCCGCGCGAGGCCGCCCTCGCCGCGCAGGGCGTAGGACCCGGGGCGCAGCTCGGCCTGGATGAAGGCGATCAGGGCATCCACGAGGAGATCGGCGTGGGGGTTGGCGGCGTCGGCGTTCATGGGGGCTCCCGGCCCGGTCGACTATCGCAGGGGTGGACGCGGCGCCGGGCGCGGCGCTAAGCCCATCGGCCCTTGGTTCTGGCCGGAGCACCGATGCACAATCCCGTCCCTGTCGCGATCCTCGGCGCCACCGGCATGGTGGGCCAGCGCATGATCGAGCGCCTCGCCGGCCATCCCTGGCTGCGCCTCGTCGCGGTGGCCGCCTCCGCCCGCTCCGCAGGCCGACCCTACGGCGAGGCCGCGATCTGGCGCCTCCCCGGCGAGCTGCCCGAGGCGGTCGCGGCGATGCCGGTGCTGCCCTGCACCCCCGCGGCGATGCCGCCCGGCGTCCGCCTCGTGCTCTCGGCCCTCGACAGCGGCGTGGCCGGCGAGATCGAAGCCAGCTTTCGCGACGCCGGCTTCGCGGTGGTCACCAACGCCGGTCACTTTCGCATGGACCCCCAGGTGCCCCTGGTGATCCCCGAGGTGAACCCCCACCACCTGTCGCTGCTCGATGATCAAGGCCCGGGCTTCATCGTCGCCAACGCCAACTGCTGCGCCATCCCGCTGGTGATGGCCATGGCGCCGCTCCACGCTCGCTTTGGGGTGCGCGCGGCGGTGGTGAGCACCTGGCAGGCCGTCTCCGGGGCCGGCTACCCCGGCGAGAGCGCCTGGGACATGATCGGCAACGTCCACCCTCACGCCGGAAACGAAGAAGAGAAGCTGGCGATCGAGCCCCAGAAGATGCTCGGCAGCCCCACCCAGGCCGCCGACTTTCCCGTCTCGGCCCGCTGTGTACGCGTCAACACCGCCGATGGCCACCTGCTCTCCGCGCACCTGCGCCTGGGCGGCGATCCCGACCTCGCCGCGGTGGTGGAGACCCTGCAGGCTTGGCGCGGAAACGCCCCCCCCCTTCCTTCCTGCCCGCCCCGACCGCTGCGCTTTACCCAGCGGCGCGATCGGCCCTCGCCGCGCTTTGACGCCGACGCCGACGGCGGGATGGGCGTCACGGTCGGGCGGGTGGAGGCCTGCCCGATCCTGGGCATCAAGCTCTTCGTCCTCGGCCACAACACCATCCGCGGCGCTGCCGGCGCGGCCATCGCCAATGCCGAGCTCCTGATCGCAGCCGGTCGACTCTGAAAACAGGAATTTCTGCGCCTCTGGACGGACGAATGCGGTAGGCTCTGTCCAACCAAGGAGGTCTGCGATGAAGCCGACGCGGGCCGCGTTCACGCTGGTCGAGCTGATGATTGTCGTGGCGATCATCGGCATCCTCGCCGCCATCGCCATTCCCAACTTCGTGGCGATGCAGTACCGGGCCAAGCGGGCGGAGATCCCGCCCAATGTGAACGGCATCAAGATCGCCGCAGTCGGCTACGACGCCGCCCACGACGGCTTCCTCGATCAAGCCACCTGGGTGCCCTCCACGCCTGCGGGCAAGGCTCAGCGCGCCTGGGAGGCCGGCACCGCCTTCGACACCCTCGGTTGGGCCCCTGACGGCGCGGTGCGCGGACAGTACAAGATGGTCACGTTGACCTCGGTCGACGTCCGCGTGATCGGCGAGAGCGACGTAGACGGCGACGGCGTCAACGCCACCTACACCGCCACCAAGAGCATCGGCGCGACGCCCACCACCACCGGTGACGTGTACTGAGGCCTTTCGGCGCCCGAACAGCGGTCATCTTTGGACCGTGCCGACCGCGGGCCCACGGGGCATAGGGGGCTCGGCGCCGGGGAGCCTCACCCACCCGTCCGCGCCCCACCGCTCATGGCCCCAGACACCCTCCCCGAGTCCGTCGCGCTGCACGAGGCCACCCGCCAGCGCTACCTGACCTACGCCCTGTCGGTCATCACCTCGCGCGCGCTGCCCGACGTGCGCGACGGCTTGAAGCCCGTGCAGCGGCGCATCCTCTACGCCATGTACAACAACCTGCACCTCACTCCCGACGCGCGCTACCGCAAGAGCGCCGCCGTGGTCGGTGAGGTCATGGCCAAGTACCACCCGCACGGCGACTCCAGCATCTACGAGGCGCTGGTGCGCATGGCCCAGCCTTTCTCGCTGCGCCACCCGCTGATCGACGGCCAGGGCAACTTCGGCTCCCTCGACGGCGACAACGCTGCGGCCATGCGGTACACCGAGTGCCGCCTCCGCCCGATCGCCGTCGACCTGCTCTCCGAGATCAAGCAGCGCACCGTCGCCTTTCGGCCCAACTACGACGGCCAGCACGCCGAGCCGGTGGTGCTCCCCGCGCAGTTCCCCCAACTGCTGGTCAACGGCGCCGAGGGCATCGCGGTGGGCATGGCCACCAAGATCCCGCCGCACAACCTCGTTGAGGTGGTCGACGCCGCCCTCCTCCTCATCGAGCGCTGGGCCCAGGAGGTCACCACCGCCGACCTGCTCGAACGCGTGCAGGGGCCCGACTTTCCCACCGGCGGCACCCTGGTGGCCAGCCCCCGCGAGCTGCTGGATCTGTACGAGAACGGCCAGGGCAGCGTGAAGGTGCGGGCGAAGTGGTCCACCGAGAAGCTCGGCCGGCGCCACGCCATCATCATTCACGAGATCCCCTACGGCGTGAACAAATCCACGCTGGTGGCCCGCATCGGCGAGCTGGTGGGCGACCGCAAGCTGCCCCAGGTGACCGATGTGCGCGACGAGTCCACCGACATCGTGCGCATCGTGCTCGAGCTGCGCCAGGACGGCGACGAGGCCGCGGCCATGGCCTGGCTCTACAAGCACACCGCCCTGCAGATCAGCTTCGCCGCCAACCTCACCTGCCTGATCCCGGCGATTGGCGGCGAGGAGGACGCACCGCCCACGCCGGCCCGGGTGGGCCTCGTCGAGATGCTGCGCCACTGGCTGCGCTTTCGCCTGGAGACCGTGCGCAAGCGCCTGCAATTTCAGCTGGAGCAGCTCCGCGAGCGCATCCACGTGCTCGACGGCTTCGCCATCGTCTTCGACGCCCTCGACGAGGCCATCCGCATCATCCGGGCCTCCGAGGGCCGACGCGACGCCACCGACAAGCTGATGAAGCGCTTTGGCCTCGACGAGGTGCAGACCGACGCCATCCTCGAGCTGCGCCTGCACCAGCTCGCCCGCCTCGCCATCGATCTCATCCGCGAGGAGCTAGCCGAGAAGCGGGCGGAGGCCGCCCGCCTCCAAGCCATCCTGGCCGAAGACCGGCGCCTGTGGCTCGAGGTTCGCCGCGAGCTGCGCGACATCAAGAAGGCCCATGGCGAGCCGCGCCGCACCGAGATCCTGGGCGCCGAGCTCGACACCGCCTACAACGAAGACGACTACATCGTCGCCGAAGACGCCTGGGTCATCGTCACCCGCGACGGCTGGGTGAAGCGCCAGGGCTCCTTCTCGGGCTTCGAGCGCCAGCGGGTGCGCGAGGGCGACACGGTGGGCTGGGTGGGCAAGGCCAGCACCCGGGCCACCGTCACCTTCTTCACCGATCAGGGCGGCGCCTACGCCCTGCGCGTGGACGAGCTGGCCGCCACCGCCGGCCACGGCGAGCCGGTGCAGCGTCACTTCAGCTTCGGCGACGGCGAGAAGCTGGTCGGCCTCGCCATCCACCACCCGTCCTGCCTGCCGCGGGTGCGCGAGACCCTGCTCGCCGCCGGCACCGACGAGGCCCCCGCACCGCCCCATGGCGTCGCCATCACGCGCCAGGGCCGGGTGCTGCGCTTCCCGCTGGTCACCCACAAAGAGCCCAGCAACAAGAACGGCCGCCGCTTTGCCCGCCTCGACGAGGTCAACGATGGCGTGGTCGCGGTGCACCTCTCCGACGGCGAAGAGCAGCTCTGCATCGCCACCACCCTCGGTCGGGCCCTCTGCTACCCCTTGACCGAGGTTCCCGTGGTGAAGGCGGCCGGCAAGGGTGTGGCCGCCATCAAGCTCGACGAGGGCGACACCGTCTTCGCCGCCGAGCTCTCCGTCCTGCCCGAAGAGGGCCCGGTGGTGCTCACCGCCATCGGCAAGGCCGAGGTGATCAGCCCCGCCCGCTTCGCCGGCGCCCGCGCCGCCAAGGGCAAGGCCCTGGTCAAGGCTGGACGCCTGCACAGTTGGCGGGTCAACCCCATCCGCCTCGAACCCCGTGAGAAGCCGCGCGCCGAGCGCAACGACGGCGAGGAGTGAGCAGCCATGGCCAGTCCGACCCCCACCGCCGCCTACGACGCCAGCAGCGTTGAGGCCTTGGAGCCGATGGAGCATGTCCGGCGCCGGCCGGGCATGTACATCGGCGGCACCGACAAGACCGGGCTGCACCACCTCGTGCGCGAGATCGTCGACAACGCGGTTGACGAGGCGATCAACGGGCATGCCCGCAAGATCGAGGTCACCGTCTTCCGAGACGGTCGAACCGTTCGGGTGGTCGACGATGGGCGCGGCATCCCGGTGGACATCCACCCCAAGCTCGGCAAGCCCGCGGTGGAGGTGATCCTCACCACCCTCTTCTCGGGCGCCAAGTTTGAAAACAAGTCCTACGCCACCTCCGGCGGCCTGCATGGCGTCGGATCGAGCGTGGTGAACGCGCTCTCCGAACAGATGGCCGCCACCATCTGGCGCGACGGCTTTGAGTGGAGCCAGGAGTACCGCCGGGGCAAGCCCACCAGCGCCCTGCGCAAGGGCAAGAGCACCCGCCAGCGCGGCACCGCCATCACCTTCACCCCCGACCCCGAGATCTTCGGCGACTTCCTCTTCGACGCCGACCTCATCCGGGCCCACCTCGACGTCTGCGCCTACCTGAACCGGGGCCTGCGCATCCTCTTTGTCGATGAGGGCAGCGAGCGGCGCGAAGAGCTGTGCCACCAGGGCGGCCTCGCCGATCTGTACACCCATCTGGTGCAGACCGCCGGCAGCAACCCGGTGGTGGCGACGCCCTTCACCGTCGAGAAAGAGGGCGAGGTGCGCCTTCAGCTCGCCCTGGGCTGGACCGACGCCCCGCGCGAGAAGATCCTCACCTATGTAAACGGCATCCCCACCGCCGAGGGCGGCACCCACGAGCAGGGCCTCAAAGACGCG
>Ga0164294_10000128_pt1 | contig 68902 bp, 58 predicted proteins | sample GEODES005metaG_FD_111479 | JGI IMG/M metagenome (GOLD analysis project Ga0164294, IMG submission 111479) | Oligotrophic lake water microbial communities from Sparkling Lake, Wisconsin, USA - GEODES005 metaG | ecosystem: Environmental > Aquatic > Freshwater > Lake | place: USA: Sparkling Lake... | reverse complement strand
TAAAGCGGGGCAAATTTCCTGATTCTAAGGCGATCAGGTCTCTTTGGTGACCGCCATTTGTCCAGCCAGAGGGGCGGTCGGGTCGATTTCAGTTTGTCTTAGGGTTGTTCAGACCATCCCTAGATACAGATGCAAAGGATCACTTGGGCTAGACTCAAATCCATACGCCCTATAGAACGCTGCAGCTCGCTCATGCAAAGCCTCCACAACTAGGCAGACGCCACCGACTGTTTTTACTGCAGAAAGAGCCTTTGCAATCACCTCCGCTAATAGAAGCGATCCAAACTTTTGTCCCTGATATTTTTTATCAATAGCTAGACGAGCTAAAGAAATTACAGGCAATTGGTGGGTTGGGTATTTCTGTGTAGTTGAAATTCGTGTAGGGATATTTGCAAAATCGACCATTGCGATGGTGATCGTATAATAACCAACGATCGCTCCATTCCCATCTGTATAAATGAACGATTTGGAGATGTTCTTATTATCATGTTTACGCATGTTCTTCTGAATGTACTCATTCAGAGATTGTTCGCCACAGTCAAATTTTTTGCGATTCTCAAGTTCTGTCGGTGTCAACTCATCAAATGGTTTTGCCAGAAACTTCTTGCTTTCTTGTGTTGCCATCAATTGCCTCGCTATATCTGCGAAGAGCACTCTTCAACTTTTCATTCGGGTTGAATGGCTCCTCAATCTTATTCAGGAACCAGGCAACATCGGCTTCACTCAGTAACTTAATTGTCCGCATTTTTACCGCATCAATCAGTTCCTGAGCATTTTCCAATGCTGCCTGCACTATGTAGTTATTCACCGTCGTCCCACTCAATGAAGCTGCCTCCTGAATCGTGGCATATACCTCACGTGAAACTCGGGCTGTAACTCTTTCTCTCGGTACAGATGTACCGCTTGATTTTGCAATACTGTCTAACATGATATATCACCATTGAAAATTAATAAAAACAAACACTTACAAACAATAAAGCATCAAAGCCGAAGTGCATCTTAGACACTGTTATCTTACTAAAAAAAACAAGTGGTGTCAATTTGACACCACTAGCCTTACTAACCAAACTGCCGATTACACCTAATATTCACTCGGTGGATATAGCGCATTCTGATAAAAATAAGGTGGTGGGTGCATATCTTTGAGTACAAGTGATTTTGACACCCCCCATTTTTGAATATAAAAATTCAAACGAAGCGGCCAGTCCATGAGCATCCATGCCACAACAACCAAAATACGATGTCTATCGTTGATACACCTACGATCAAAAACGATATGACTGGGAGGAACATTGTTGTCAGAACATAGTCCTAACTCTGCCTCAATCTCAGAGAGCAACAACCTCGCCTTCTTGGTCGTTGTCGTTAAAAGTGTACAAAGCTGATGTACCATCTTGAGGAACAGATGAGAGTACATGACTTGCGGCATAGGAGCTGTTGACCATCCCAACCAATACGTTGATATAAGGGATTGGTAACCTACTGCCAATTGCCAACATGGCCAAGGATATACAATAGCCGGAGCTTTCGATAAATCTGACGAACAGACATGGCATTGCAGGATGGTATGGTGTGAGAACTCTGTTTTGTATCCAATATCACCACGATAAAAGGCTACTGGGGATCCGCAGACAAAGCAGGCATCCTTCATCAGCGTATGATGGACATCACATTCCGTAAAAAAAGATAAACGCCAGTGCTTTCTGAAATACGGCTTTTCATCCATAAGCAGACACATCGGACAATACTGCAAACCCGGCAAGCGTCTCAACCGATGATACACTCCGTAAGGCAATACCCAGGGAGTCTTACTCTTAGAATAGAGTTTTTCAAACACAATTCCCTGAAAGCTTCTAATTGTGGTCTGTTCTATTTCCTCGATTGAAGCTCCGCTAACTTTGGACAACCCGACAATCAACCATTCTGGCGCAAAAACATCAATATCTCGATTCCATATCTCTCGATTTTTGCCTAAATAGGCTTTGCAGAAAGTGTGCACCTTTAAACAGTTAGCGTGAGCTAGGCGGATCAGCCATGAAGATAGGAGCTCATCTTTAAAAGGATGAGGATGTACTGGCAGTACATCTGGAAGCTGTTCTAACATCGTGGCTTCTCATAATCTCGCCGCTACTGACTTCCGATCAGCAGGGCGCACATAACCACACCTTTCCAAAGCCTCCACATTGATTGTTTCAACCTGATTTTTAATCGCCCAAATAGCGGCCTGATTAAGCAACTGAGACAACTCTCCAATCGTGCCTCCTGTCAAGTAAAGCAGTTTTGAGGCCATTGATTTTTCAGCAAGGTTAGACTGATTGTGCAATGGAATGACGTGCTCAAAGCTTAGCAATAGCCTAGCAAACTCAGCACTTAGCTCCCAACGAGGCAGAACCGCAGGAATAAAGCGATTTTGAATCTGGGGATCAATTTGAATTGCCCTGACTGCGTCGACTGTTCCGGCACCGACAATTGGGACACATAATTCATTTCCTAGGTACTTAATGACATTGAGAAAATTTCTCTGCTTCAACAATGGTCCAGCCAATAAATGGTGAATTTCATCAATCACAATCATGCCAAGTTCAGTTTGTCTGAGTACCGATATGACGCGCAATCGTTTCTGGTCGGTCGATTCTGCCGCTTTTACTCTTTGAAATAAAAGCCCTAGGATATTGTTATACAGTCCACGTTCATCCGGGCCGGGTGGAGCTTGGACATATAGGACAGGAATCCTCATCGCAGGGCCATCCAAATTAGGATCTGCGGGATGCATTTTTCTGAACTTGTCCAAGAGCATGGTTTTACCATTGTTGGTCTCTCCAACAATCAGCATATTAGGCATACGGATCTGTTTGGGAAAATTCAATAAATCCTCTAACTGATCCAAGATTTGCTGAGCCGCCGGGTAACCAATCCATTTCGATTTTTGAATATGCTGGATACGCTCAGCATCTCCAAGCAATAATTTAGCTGCGGCGTTTGGACTGAGATGGGATTGTGCCACCATACTCACATCGCCTCCTGAATATCGTCATAAGGCTGGAGTTGGTTCTCAGGATAATCGGCTTTAGCCACTGCACTGTTGGTGAAACCTGTTTGAGTTGATGTCTCAGGAGCAGTGTTCTTTTTCTCTTTGCTCCAATGCTTACGTCTCTGAGCATTGCGACGGGCTTTTTTGGCTGCACTTGTCTTCGCAATGGCCATCATTTCGATTTCCCTCATCCGACGAAGCCCATCAAAGATAATGTCTTCATCAAGTTGTACACCCTCATCATCTAAACGACTCAATACGGCACGCAACTCCCAAATACTCATGGGTGGATGAGAGGAATCGCGATAAGGAACAGGAGCATATGTCCGGGTATTCGGATCCAAGAAATAGACTACGCTGATATCGCGAGGATCACGGGCAAAAATGAATTTTCGTTTTAGCTTGATATTGGACGTGTCTCGGGCATGTATCCACATCCGCAGCACGTCACTGTAATAGCGAATGTTATCAATCAGGACTCCGTACTCTTGAATTGTTCGCTCAACAAATGGCATGAAATCCAAACGTAGCTTGTCCTCATCGTCAACCGGCATGGGACTTCCAATCCCAGGACGCTCTGCTGTCCCCAAGATTGCCTGCTCATAGAGTTTAATGGGCGGAATATCTGAAATTCCTGAATGCGCTCGTTGATGATAAACCTGAACAATAAAAATGGTGAACCACCGTTCAAACTCATCAAATGTCATTGAAGCTAACGCCTCAGAGTCATAATCACCCTTTGTCTCAACATTCGAGAACGTTGTACCCGCTATCGTATGCGTTTTTGCCATGAATGTACGGAATGCACGCTCTACATGGCCACCATAGTTAGGCAACCCCTTTGGGCGATGCTCCAGAATAATGCCATGCTCGTTACAGGCACGTTCAAGCATGGCCCCCCTGAACTCCTTTGCGTTATCCACATAGATCTTTCGCATTTTTCCCCAAATTGGCCAAGGCGTTGAGATTTCATGCTTGGCCAACCAGACTTCCTTTGTCATGATCGAATGAGAAATACATAAACCGGCCGACAATGCTCCTGGAGCTTCTAAGGACAAGTAAAATCCAGAGATCATTCTGGAAAAGCTGTCAATGGCTATCGTCAGATAGGGACGGCCTATCGGCAAACGGTCTTTATCATCGACAATGATCAAATCAACTGGCGTGTGATCAATCTGCACAACAGCTAATGGAAAATCAGCATTAGGAAAGGAACCTTCTATCGGCTTAAAGCGCTCTCTAGCGGCTTTGTGCCCAATGCGTTTGGACATTAACTCCTTGTCTGAAATCTGTTGAATCCGTTTACGAATACTATTCGGATGGGGCGACTTTATCGCAGCTTCACGGCACCGTCTTTGAATCTCAACGCATGTTTCCGAGATAGAACGCCGTTGCAACGTCAAATGATGATCTTTAATCACCTCATCAATGATCGCTTCTGTTTCGATTGGCAACCGCCTACCCTGTACATCAGATCGTTCACGTCGAAGTAAGGAGGAAACTCTTCCCGATTGCTCGTAATTTTTCAACCAGCGATAAATTGTTACATAATTTTTTTTGGCGGACTTTGCGACATTCTGAACATCTGCGAGAGTTCGTTGATTAACTCCCATCTCGAGCAATGGGCGGATCAGTTCAAATCGCTTCCAAGCCTCATTCCAGTCTGCGTCAGGAATAGATACAAAATCTTGCCGGGCAGATTCTGTATTCGTCGAATCTTGTTTTAGTTCACTGGTTGGGGCGACAACTGTTCCACCATTTGACACATGTCTTAAAACAACCTTCTCCAGACCAACAAGGTCTAAAATGACATATGACGCCTCCAGCCAACGCACTTGCATACCTGGAATCAACCTGAACATCAGCACCCCTCCAACGTCCAAATTTTACTGCGCATATTCAGCGGTTCGGATAAATCGCACCCTATCCGACGTTCAGCAACAAGATACCATAGCACCGGCAATGCTGCGGCACGAGTCCACCGATCACGAAACAAGGATAGCATCAGTGCTTCTGGATCGCTCTCCCGTAAATCCGCCAGTTTATCAATGATGGCAAAGAGGGTATCAGGATCAGGAACGCGAGATATATAACCCGTTAGGAACCTAGCATTAGCTAGGTACGGTGTCCTAATTTCACGCTCGGTATACACTCGGAACTGCCATCCCATGTCCTGCGCATAAGCTTTTGCTACTCTAAAGCGGCGAATTAGATTGCGCCAGTCTGCCCTAAAATCCTCTCTATATTTAATCTCACACAATACCGGCTGCATGTCTCTGCCAGGACTAATGTCTTTACGATACTCAATGAGTCCATCTGGTGTGTATTTACGTTGCTTACCATCTTGATCCACATATCGAATAGTTATTGGCTGTGGCGTATACAGTTCGACATTTCGATCAAAGCGAATAAGCTCCATAAAATCGCGCTCAAGCGAGGACTCAAACTGTCCTATCTCAGACACAATGCCAGTCAATGAGCGCGTTGTAACACCTATCTTACGGACTGGACCTCGAATTGGCTTGCTCATTTGCAAATTACTCTGTAATTTATGCCCTAAATTTGCGAATACTTTTGTATTTTACAGGGGGCTCACAACCCCGGCCCGGCGAAATTACGCTGGCGCATCATGGCGTTTTATTCTTGGATGAATTGCCCGAGTTTGACCGCCGTGTGCTTGAGGTGCTGCGCCAGCCGCTGGAGTCCCACGAGGTGGTGATCTCGCGGGCGGCGCGGCAGGTGCGTTTTCCGGCACGCTTTCAATTGATCGCGGCCATGAATCCATGTCCCTGTGGCTACGCCAGCGATCCCAGCCAGCGCTGCCGCTGTACGCCCGACATGATCAGCCGCTATCGCGCCAAGCTCTCCGGTCCCTTGCTAGACCGCATCGACCTGCACATCGAGGTGCCCGCCTTACCCGTCAGCGACCTGCAGCAACAGACTGCTGGTGAAGCCTCTGCACCCGTTCGTGATCGGGTGCTTGCGGCGCGCGCGTACCAACTCACTCGGCAGCAATGCACCAATCAGGCCCTACAGCCTGCGCAGCTTGATCAGTTCGTCCCGCTGGGTGCGTCTGAGCAGGCACTCATGCAGACAGCGCAAACCAAGCTTGCACTCTCAGCCCGTGCTTATCACCGCGTGCTAAGGGTCGCACGGACCATCGCGGATCTGGCAGGTAGTGAACAGGTCTTGAATGTGCATCTGACCGAAGCGCTAGGCTATCGGGGGCAGGAGCATGCTTGACCTGTACTTAGGGACTAGCCGCACGCCGACTGATCCCTTAGAATGCACAAAACTCGTTCAGCGTTATAAGAATAAATGATCTTTCCCGCGCTGCAGACCCTCAAAATGACCAATCTGCCGCATCCCAGGGGACCTTTATAAATTTTGGTGAATTTGGGTATTTAGCGTATTCATCACAAGTCGATGTAAATCCTGTACAATCGCAACGCTTAATTTTGTTCCTTGTACGCAATCACTGACACGCGTTGTAGCTACTACGACGTCCGCTGGCAGCAAGGCTACCCCTCGCTGCCAACGTCATTAAGATAGGAAAGCACAATGACTGACATCCAATCCGATGTACCCGACATCCTGCTCCTGCATGGTTTTATGCTGGACCCCCGCCTCTGGGATGAAGTGCGTGACGGATTATCCAAGATTGGTCGGCTGCATTTCGCGGATCTCAGTCAGGACGACTCCATCGAAGCGATGGCCCATCGCGTCCTTGAAACCGCACCCAAAGAATTTATCCTGATCGGCTTCTCGCTGGGCGGCTATGTCTCGCAGCATATTCACCGCTTTGCGCCAGAGCGTGTCAAAGCGATCGCGCTCATCAATACGTCAACGCACCTGCAGAGTCAGGCCGAGATCGCCCGTATTCAGTCTCAAATCGACGTCGCCAAAAAATCACCCTTCAAAGGTCTGACAAAACGCGCCCTACAGCTCTCGGTCGCCCCTGATCGTGCCAATGACGAAGCCCTGCTGGATCGCCTGCAGGCCATGGCGCTCAAAAATGGCAAAGATGTCTTCATCCGTCAGCTCACTGCTTTACGGGATGATGGCTGGGCCGAGATGTACAGCATCCTGTGTCCAGCGCTGGTCATCACCAGCCGTCATGACCAGATGCGCTCGGTCGCCGAGTCCGAAGAAATGGCCAACATGATCCCCAACGCCAAGCTGGTCGTCCTCGACAAACCCGGCCATATGACGCCGCTTGAATCACCAGATGAGGTCCTGCGTGCACTCACCACCTGGATCTACAAAAACGCGTCGGTGTTGCTCTAACCGTGATTTTGTAAAAAAACAGCGCCCGATGGCGCTGTTTTTTTTATATTTGCGAACTGCATGGCGTTAGGGTGCGACACCTACGCTGGTATTACTGCTTGCAATCTGCGGCATATCCGGTACCAGTACTTTGGCCTGCAAAGCTTTGAGCCCTTCGCGCATACGTTCCTGCAGGATATCGGTCAGGGTATGAATCTCCATCCCCACCGTCGGGATTGGCTCAAGCGGCATCAGATGCGCGCGCACCTGACTGCGCGCCAGCACGCCCTGTATATGCTCGCCAAAGGTCATGTCATCAATATAAGGCATCACCGTGTCTAGGCGGCCATCAGGTCCCTGATAGCAGAGCGCGAGCGGCTGCACTGGCGTGCCAGTCTCAATCGCGGCGACCAGCAGCTTGCCATGGATGCGCTTGACGTCACGACCATTGGTCGTCGTTCCTTCGGGAAAAAAAAGCACAGGCAGCTTCTGACGCAGGAAATCGGCAATCTGACTGGCAACGCTGCCCGAATCGCCTGATCCACGTTGAATAAACAGCGTACCGCCCGCTCTCGCCAGCGTACCAATCACAGGCCAGGTTGCGACTTCGGCCTTGGAGAGAAAAAACACTGGCGCTACCGATGCAATCACCGGAATATCGACCCATGACACATGATTACTGACCCAGAGGGCATGCGAGGTCGGAATATTGCCATGCACCTCGACACGAATCGCCAGTGAATCACACATGCGCTTGAGTACGGCCTGCATAATAGGAATATGTTCCGGCTGATTGGGCTGGTCAAACGCACCGTATTTACTGGCGTTGTAAAATCCGTTACCCACGGCAGCAAACAGTCCCACCGAACGTACGACTTTGCGCAATTGACGGCGCATCATAGCCGGGGCAGTACCCGACGACAGCATCCAGTTTTCTAATTGTTTAAACATGTCCACCTAACATCATGATCCGGCATGATTCGCCGTCTATAAAATCATATCCTGTGCATCATATACTGACATCACAAAACCGACCAGCCATCAGCGCAAGCGGACAGTCTGAACCAAAACACCTACACAATAGAATCAGGCGACCCAGCGCTCGCGATATTTGGCACCCATCCGTGCAAGCGACAGCCAGATCAGCACGTCGGCGCAGTTAAACTCTGGGTCATAGCAGGCTTCACTGCCGAGACGGGCATTCATGCGCAGATACATCTTGAGCACAGTCGGCAATTGCGGTGGCTCTGGGGTATCGGTCGCAGGTAAGGGATTGCGTGCAGGCACGGCAACCGGCAGACGCTGCTTGTCTGGCAGGCTATTGAGCCAGCCCTGACAGTCGCCTGAGTTGAGCGTCACCGAGGCACAGCCCATCAGGATATCCGCCCCCCAGTCGCCGGCGGTTTCGGTGACACCCTGCCACAGGGTGTTGATGGCACGCGCGGACGAGTATCCCGGCGCGACACAGGTGCGACCGATTTCGACGATATTATCATTGGTGGTATGCAAAATCTGATGCAGATCAAACTCCTGCTCGCTATAAAACCCACCAGCAAGGCAAGCACGCTCACGATCCATCATCCGGGTAGTCGCAACCAGTCTATCACCCTCAAAGACCAGCAGATGCGCACAATAGGCGTCAAAACGATCCACATCCAGACCATTCTCAAAATTTAAGCCAAAAGCCGGCCCGAAGGCCTCTGCGCGTAAACGCTGGGCCTGTTTGACCTCATCCAGACTGGTCGCCATTCGCGCGGTCAGGGGATTCGGCTTGGCCGAACGCACCTCGCTACGGGGCTTGTTTTCAGATGTCACTTTATTCATTGCTGAACATTCATGTGGTTAAAAAGAGCAGTCTATCGGCCCAAAAAACCGCCGACATATCTCACTATAGCTGTCACTTTAGGCAGGGGCTACGGTTTCTGTCAAGAGAAACGGTGTGACCAGTTGCCCTACAAAGACGATCCGGCATTGATCATGTTATACTGTGCAGACATTTTATGATCAACCGTCTACCCCTGCATGTCGCCATTTTCGGGCCATGCTCATGATCATCTTGCCTGACCTGCAGACGTATATTATGCACAGTGAATATGACACGGTGACGGTGATTCATCACTAGCGGAATTTTATGGAATTGTTTGAACGGCCCAGCGGGGGCGAGCGCACCCTGCTGGTACATCTGAATATCGCTCGGCTTGATCCTCAGGATATCGACGAGTTTCGCCTGCTTGCCCAGTCCGCAGGTGCCGAGATCATCGATCTGATCACAGGCTCGCGCCCCAAACCTGACGCACGACTGTTTATCGGTAGCGGCAAAGCCGACGAGATCAGCCAGTACATCAAAGAACACGAGATTGACCTCGTGATCTTTGATCATACGCTCACACCTGCTCAAGAACGTAATCTGGAGAAAGTCTTCCAGTGCCGGGTCGTGGATCGTACCGGTCTGATTCTGGATATCTTCGCCAAACGCGCCCGTACCTTCGAAGGTAAGCTGCAAGTCGAACTTGCGCAGCTCGACCATCTGTCTACACGTCTGGTCCGTGGCTGGACCCACCTGGAGCGGCAAAAAGGCGGTATTGGCCTGCGCGGTCCCGGTGAAACCCAGCTCGAAACCGATCGCCGCTTGCTCCGGGTACGTGTCGGTCAGCTCAAGGACAAGCTCGACAAGGTGCGCCAGACCCGCAAACAAGGTCGCGCCGCCCGCCAGAAAGCCGATATCCCGACCGTATCTCTGGTCGGCTATACCAACGCCGGCAAATCCACGCTGTTTAACCGTCTCGCCAACAGCGATGTCTATGCAGCCGATCAGCTCTTTGCGACCCTTGATCCGACCTTGCGCCGTCTAGACTGGCCGGGACTGGGTTCACTGGTGCTGGCGGATACCGTGGGTTTTGTACGCCATCTACCGCACGCGCTGGTCGAGTCCTTCCGCGCCACGCTGGAAGAAACCTTAGAGGCAGATTTGCTGCTGCATGTGATCGACCAAAGTAGTCCGGATCGTGACGAACAGATCGATGCGGTTGAAGCGGTACTCACAGAGATCGGTGCCGATGTCCCCGTACTGCGTGTCTACAACAAAATCGATCTGTCTGGCGATGCCCCTTCACTGCATGAAAGCGCCCCAGATACGCCCGATCGTGTCTATGTCTCGGCGCATAGCGGACAAGGGATGGATCTCTTGCGCCAAGCCGTCCATCAACGCCTCTCTACAGGTCGGGTCATGAATTTTCACCTGACCTTGCCTTTTGCCGCTGGACGTCTGCGCAGCCAGCTCTATCAACTCGGTGTGATCCAGTCTGAGGAAACGCTTGAGAGCGGTCAAGCCCTGCTGGTCATTACCCTGTCCTTGCCCGCCCTGCAGCGTCTCTTGGCAGAGGCACATATCGATCCAGACAGTGTGCTGCCGAGAGACGAAGCCGTCCTGCTGCAGCGTAAGCTAGAGCCGTTTGAGCAGCCCGCAGCGCAAGTATCCATCGACCCGCTTGACGATACGACATATGCACCCGATGCTGACGATCAGAATTACAGTGCGTTTGCGACCTCGGAACTGGACCACTCATGACCCTGCTGAAAACCACTGAAGACGCCACCAGCACCGCTTTAACCGCGCAATCCATCAAAACGGGCACAGACTGGCGGATGCTGTTCGTGGTCATACTCATCATCGTCGTGATCCGGGAGAGCTGCGTCTGGGTGATGGGGCAGTTTGGCTATGCCAACCTGGGCAATCTGGTCGGACTGTTTTTGCTCTTGGGGCTGGCGCTCGCTTATCGCCATATCACTGGCCGTATCCCGACCCGTCTGGTCGCCGCCAATGCCATGATCCTCAAGGAAAGCCTGTTCGCCTTCCTGCCGATCTGTGCAGGGACCGGTCTGCTCATGCTGCATTTAGGTCAGGAAGGCTTGCGTATTCTTGCGATTATGACTTTCTGTACGCTGTTTTCGCTCTGGCTCTATGGCCGTCTCGCCAAACGCTGGCTGTAACTCCATCCCGATAGACAACGACCGACATGACGACCGCCTTTGATCTCGCGCAACATCTCAATCCCCAGACCGCATGGCTGTGGGGCACCCTGCTGACACTGCTATGCTATGTGGCCGCCAAGACCATCAATCGTCGTCTGCCACGTCTGCCGCTGGTCGTGATAGCGATTGCGCTGACGATTAGCGCGCTCATGATCTGTCACTGGCCTTATGAGCCGTACAATCAGGCCGTCTCTCCGCTGTTTACCCGCCTCTTGGGCTATGCCACAGTCGCGCTGGCAATTCCGCTAGCGACCATCCGTTTCGATCAGTTGCCCATCAAGCGCCTAGCGCGCCTCTTGGGTCTTGCCACCCTGATGGGCGGACTCCTGCCAATGTCGCTGGCCTATCTGTTTCACCTGTCTGAGCCGACCATCCTTGCCTTCGCCACCCGCGCCGTCACCACACCCATCGCGCTCAATATCGCGGCCCTGATCCACTCCCCACTGACGTTGGTCAGCTTTATCGTCATTCTGTCGGGCCTCATCGGTGCCGCGCTTTCCCCAATCATCCTGCGTAACATCAACGATGAACGTGCGGCGGGACTGGCCATGGGTCTGGCGGCACATGCGATCGGGACCGCACAAGCCTGGCAGCGCAGTGCCATCGCCGGTGAATATGCCGCCTTGGGCATGGCTATCAACGGCGTGCTGACTGCGCTTTGGGTGATTCCTGTCTTTGCCTAATCGTGACCGTCTGGTCATAGATCACACCATCACATTACATCCAATTGAATTAAAAATCTTTTTTACATTAAGAGAGGTTTTTTGCTTCTCCAGCTGTAAGCAAAATCTTCTAGATTTTACCAACTGCGTCACGCTAATATGATTAACATCTTATGCGGGAACACTTTGGTGACCATAATGTGTGACACCATTATCACTTTTACATCTTTTTCTCGCCGCATCATCTGACCTGCATGAACTCAAGGACGACGATCATGACCCGTTTGACACCCCAACACTCTCGCTTGATGCCTCATTTGGCACTGGCAACTGCACTGACCCTCATGATCACACCCGTTCACGCTGCACCCAATGCAACCACGGGCAATTCCGCACACGACGTCACCGGGATCTGGCGCAGCATTGATGATAAAACCGGCTTGCCCAAAGCCATTATCCGGATTGAAAAAGCCAGCAATGGCACTTATGGCGGCACCATCCTAAAAATGCTGCCCGGTCCAGATGGCAAGGTCGATCAGGTCTGCATCGACTGCCCCGCACCATTTACCGGTAAAGCCCTCGTCGGCATGAACCTGCTCTGGGATCTCAAAGCCGACCAAAGCGACGCTGGCAACTATACCGAAGGCCAGATCATTGATCCTTTAAGTGGTCATATCTACAGTGCCAAAATGCATTTGAGCGCCGATGGCCGCGAATTAAACGTGCGCGGCTATCTGGGCATCTCGCTCCTAGGCCGTAGCCAAGTCTGGCATCGCGAAGAGTAAGATCACGCCCATAACCATAAAAAAGACCGCAAATGCGGTCTTTTTTTCGTTCATTGGTTCAATGTGAGAAGTCTGGATGACTCTGGATAAAGCTATTGAGCGCGGCAATATTAAAGCTGCCAAAGCCCGTAGTCGCATCCCAACCCGCTTTCGCGGCATAGCCCGGATAGCTGCCGTAGCCGTTATTGCCTGAGGTCACATCGTTTAGCAGGCTGGTGTTGACCGGGAAGTATTTGTAGAAGCTCGCAGCCGGGAAGCCTAAGCCATTGTTATTGGCTGACTGCAGACGCGCCCAAATGCCGGAGAAGATCGGGGCAGCCAGACTCGTTCCCCCGACCTGATACAGCGACCCCTGATAATACACCTGTGCACCGCTACTGGAGGCCGCATCAAAGGCCACATCAGGAATCGCCCGCTGAGCAGAGCCGGTCACCGGCGTCTGCCAGCTTGGCGCGGCCTCTAGCGTCGAATAACCGCCACCCGTTGCCCACAAGCGCTGGGTCGTACTGCCCTGACTGACGGGTGCCAGCCCTTCATTCCACACCGTCTCGCCGCTATACACACCATAGCCACCTGTGGACAGTGTGGTCCCGCCCACCGAGATCACATACGGCGAATTGGTCGGTGACGAGACACTATAGCTGCTGCCATTGGGTACGCCGCCCGTATTCTCATAGACCCCTTCATCGCCACTTGACACCGCAACGGTAATCCCCTGCGCGATGGCCTGCTTAAAGATCGGATCGGTCGCTGCCGCAAAGGATGACGACTCAGGACCACCAAACGAGGCATTGATGACTTTCACCACATTATCAGTCACTGCACGGTTAAACGCTTGCGCCAGCGAGCTATCGGTATTGTTGTTGGGGGCATTATAAAAAATGATCTTCTTCACCGCGCCACCCGCAGCCCCCACGATCGACTGACTGTCGAGCTGCCACTCAAGGTCCGCGGTCGAGTGCGCGCCCGAGCCGATATTAATAATCTGGGTTGCGACACTGGCGAGGCCATTCTTGCTGGTAAAGGTATTTAAGTCCGTCACCGTCTGGGTCTGCCCGCCCCACGTCACGATCCCCACCGCAGTATTGGCGGCATTGGGCGTGGTGCCTGCGCCATAGAGCGATGAGAACTCGACCGGATTATGTCCGGTGATCGAGGAGGTCGCATTGCTATGGATCGCATTCGGGCTGGCTGCCGCGCTCAGAGGCGCTTCATGGTGAAAAGTGTGGAAGGTATTGGCATTCTGCAGGCCCTGCACACTCTCGACGATGCCGCCCAGCGACTGAGGCACTTGAGCATCGCTGGCATTGGCATAGACTGCACGACCGTCCTTGACGAAGCGCTTGAGCGTGGTGTTAAAGGCATTGTGCACATTGGCCGCCGTACCATTAGCCTTGATCAAGAGGCGATTGGGTGCAACCGAAATATCGCTATAGCCCGCCTTACGCAAATGCGCGACCACCTGATCCACCTGCGCCTGTGTCGGTGCATACTGAGCAGTGAACTGCGCCGGGCTTAGATACTGGCGTGAACCGCCTGATTGCAGATAGCTGATGTACTGATCCAGCTGGTTTTCATTACGTAACTTGAGGCTTACGACTACTTCGACTGGCTCCGTATCAGCCACGGCGGTCGTGCTGGCAGACAGGGCCGAGCGGACGGCTGCCGTAGACCGATAAGCCGTGGCATCCGTAAATGCCTTGGTCTTGGTCGATACCCAGCCTTCTGCATGGGAAGTCAGCGGAATGAGGGCCAAAGCAATGGCCGCAGACAAAAGGGAAATACGACGCGCAGGGGTGGCACGCGAATGAGTAGCTTGGGACATGACATTCTCCTTGGATCACAGGTGAGATAACATCCGGTGTTTAATCAGGGGTGGCCCGATCAAATCCCGATGACCCGAGAGTAAAATACAAATTCACCAAATAAAAGCCATGATTCAACCAACCATTAGATCAAATTTACACATATTTATTAAAAATGTAGAAATATACCCGTTTTTGGAACAATTGTGAGAACAACCTCACAGTAAAACCACTTAAAAAGCCTCTCTGTAAAATATGATTACTTACAAAACAATTGATTATTCTTATCTGAAAATAAAATTTATTTCTTTTATCACTGACAGAAGCCCTGCATTTCGGCCCTTCACAGATCCAAAATGCAATATTTAAACTAGAGAAACGAATTTTATTAATTAATAATAAAAAAACCATTTAGTTCATTTATTGATAATAAAACTGGCTTCATGCAGACTAGAACCGATCTAGAGATAGCGGGTGGGTATTTGAAAAATATGATGAAAAAAGAATGGAAGATCGCCTCGATCGCTATGCAAGACGGGCAATTTCCGTATACTGAACACTCACTCTTTGCCGCCCGTGGACCATGACCCAGCGCCTTATCGCGACCTCGCTTCGAGATCAGATGTCTCTGTTTGCCGGCATGTTTCTGCTTATGTCAGGGGCGCTGACCATTGGCAGTTATTTTTTTTCGCCTTTTATTGCCGCGCACAAGCTCACCTATGCCCTCTATCATCAGGACACGGCGACACTGAAGCGGATCATTCCGCCACGTTTGCTTACTCACTGGGTGGTGAACCCGCACTACGATCAGCACTGGCAGGGAGCGGGTCATACCTATCTGAGTCATGTCTGGCCCAAGCTCTTTGTCGAGATCGACCGTTATGACTGGCTATCCCTTGAGGTGCAAATCCTCAAGCACTGGAGCGCCCATAGTCGCTATCATCAGGGATTAAATCAGCTCTATACCGAGATCGGCCAAGGTCACGAGACCATCCGCTTTGAATGGCATCGTCAGGGACTACTCCACTGGCAGGTGCTGAAAATGTGTTATCCGAGCCCACAGCCAGACCGGGTCATGAACCGCTGCCCGTCTTCCAGCCGATAGGCAATCAGCCCGCCACCCCAGACACAGCCGCCATCCAGCGGAATCGCCGCTGCCTGTATGCGCAGACCTTCGAGCGCCGCCCAATGCCCGAAGAGGATTTTTTCGGTACGAGGAACAGCAGGCGTCCGCGTAAACCATGGCTCAAAGCCCTCGGGCAGTTTGCCATTCAAATCGTCTTTGAAGCTGAACTCCAGCCGTCCATCCGGACTGATCAGCCGCATGCGCGTGAAATAATTGGTGATCACACGCAGGCGTGTGGTGCCGGTCAGATCCTCGGACCAGCGATCGGGAGTGCCGCCGTACATGTCTTTCAGATACCGGTCCAACTCGATGAAGTTGCCCCGCAATACCAATGCAACTTCAAAAGCCAGATCTTCGGCCTGCTGGGTCGTCCAGTGATGCGGAATCCCGGCATGGGTCAGCACATAGTCGGGATTAGGATGCAAGATCAACGGCTGACGACGTAGCCAGTTCATCAGCTCATCAACGTCAGGTGCCGCCAGAATCGCCGCAGTGCGGTCGTTTTTTTTAGGCTGGCTGATGCCGCGCCATACCGCCAAGAGATTGAGGTCGTGATTGCCCAGTACCGTGCGGGCCAGACCCAGATCGCATAGACGCTTGACCAGACGTAAGGTCGCCAGCGAGTCCTCTCCACGTGCGACCAAGTCGCCTGCAAACCACAGCCGATCATGTCGCTCATCAAAGCCAATCTGACTCAAAAGCGCCTGCGTCGCGGTAAAGCAGCCCTGCAGGTCGCCAATCACATAGTTATAACGTACCGCCATTACTGCTCATCCCACGTCACAGGTCCTGCCTCCACATGATTCGGCGTATGCGAATTCACATGCTCATCCACATAGTCCGCAAGCTTTACAAAATCCGCGACATTCAAGGTCTCCGGGCGGGCCATGGGGTTGATATCCAGTTGCGCAAACCCCTCTTCGCCCACCAGACCTTTTAGCGTATTGCGCAGGGTCTTGCGGCGCTGGTTAAAGACCTGCGAGACCAGACTGGCAAGCACTTTTTCATTACGGGCCTGTATCGGCTTCTGGGCATACGGCACCAGACGAAACACCGCACTGGTGACTTTGGGCGGTGGATTAAATGCACCCGGCGGCACCTCAAACAAAAACGTCGGCTGACAGTAATACTGCATCATCACGGACAGGCGGCCAAAGTCCTTGTTGCCCGGCGATGCCGTGATGCGATCGACGACTTCTTTTTGCAGCATGAAATGCATGTCCTGCACCAGCGCACCATAACTGATGAGGTGAAACAGCAAAGGCGTCGAGATGTTGTACGGCAGATTGCCCACTACACGCAGTGGACGGCCTTCGGATGCCAGTTCATTAAAATCAAAACGCAGCGCATCACCTTCGACGATGGTCAGATGAGCAGGATGCTGCGTGCGGGCGGGCAACGTCGCCGCCAGATCGCGGTCCAACTCCAGCACGGTGAGATGCGTAGCAACCCTGAGCAGCGGGATGGTCAGCGCACCCATACCGGGCCCAATCTCAACCAGCACATCGTCGGGCTTGGGCGATACTGCACGCACGATCTTGTCGATCACACGCTGGTCATGCAGGAAATTCTGCCCGAAGCGTTTTCGCGCTTTATGGTCCTTCAGCTCGGAATCACTCCATAGCTCGCCTGCGGCGTCGTCGATATCATGTTCGATCATGGTGTGCTCGGCATTAGTAGTTTTTTATTCAAATACGGATCTAGATCCGTGCGCTTAACGAATGATGGACTATAGGCAAATGACGATATCTCATCTGTCACCAGACGACCGGTTGATGACTCGCAGCCAGCTCACTGGCCAGCTGAAGCGCGACGACGAGGCTCCCCGCCTCAGCCTTGCCTGTGCCAGCAAGCAGAAGCGCAGTCCCGTGATCCACCGACGTACGGATAAAAGGCAGACCCAGCGTGATATTGACCGCCTCGCCAAAACCCAAGGCCTTCAGCACCGGCAAGCCCTGATCGTGGTACATCGCCAGCACCGCATCCGCACCATCCAAGAGTCGCGGCGTAAATAACGTATCGGCAGGCAGCGCATGCCCGACATCGTGCCCGGCTGAGCGGAACTCCGCCAGCACCGGCTCGATCACTTCGATCTCCTCGCACCCCAGATGCCCACCCTCACCCGCATGCGGATTGAGGCCACACACGAGGATGCGTGGCTTAGCAATGGCAAATTTAGTCTGTAAATCCTCGATCAGGATCGACAGCACCTGACGCAATGTTTCATGCGTGATCGCATCGGGGACCGCACGCAAAGGCAAATGCGTCGTCGCCAGCGCCACCCGCAGGGTGCGCGTCGCCAGCATCATCACGACTTTATCGACCCCTGCCCGCTCCTGAAAGAACTCCGTATGTCCGCTAAAGGCGATACCCGCATCATTGATCACCGATTTCTGCACCGGCGCGGTCACGACCCCTGCTGCACGACCATGTAGACAGGCATCGGCCGCCACCGACAGTTGCTCCAGCACATAAGGCGCATTGGCGACATTCAGTTCACCATCGACCACCGGCGCACGCAGCTCAACAGGACGAATATAGAGACTACCGACGGGTGCAGGCATCTCCTGCCCGATATAGTTCACCAGCGAAACCTTAAGCCCGAGTTTGCGCGCTCGGCGCAGCATCAGAGCTGGGTCCGCCAATACTACCAGCGGACGGTCGATCTGCGCGTCAACCAAAGTCGCAAGCGCAAGCGTAATATCGATACCGATCCCCGCCGGCTCACCAGTCGTCAGATATAGAGGCAGCACAGCCCTTCCTGTATGTTTGGTTCATCATTTTGGGCGCTATTATAGCGGGGTCGATTGGCTTTGATGCAGCCTCTAGCGCACATTGTCGGGCTTTTTGTAGTCTGGCTTGCAACTGATCGCGGGCCGACCGCAAACTGCACAAAAATAAATCGGATTTTAAGCATTAAACCGGTTGTCAAGCGCGAATGAGTTCCCTATAATTCGCGGTCTGTTTTGAGAGCCCCGTAAACTCTCTTACAACTTATATAGGCATTCATGCAATGAAAACTATTAGCGCAAAACCAGAGACCGTCCAACGCGACTGGTACGTCGTAGACGCCGAAGGCAAGACTCTGGGCCGTATCGCGACTGAAATCGCAAGCCGTCTGCGTGGGAAGCACAAACCAAGCTACACCCCACACGTGGATACCGGTGACTACATCATCGTGATCAACGCAGACAAAGTACAAGTCACTGGCAACAAAGGCCAGGACAAAATGTACTATCGCCACTCCGAGTTCCCCGGCGGCCTGAAAGAGACCAACTTCAACAAGTTGATCGTTCGCAAGCCGACCGAAGTGCTGCAACGTGCCATCAAAGGCATGCTGCCGAAAGGTCCTCTGGGTTATGCCATGATCACCAAGCTGAAGCTTTATGCCGGAGCCAACCATCCGCACGAAGCCCAACAGCCACAAGTTCTGGAGCTGTAAGTCATGACGACACAACGCAACTACGGCACTGGTCGCCGCAAGACCGCTACCGCTCGCGTGTTCCTGGCTCCCGGCTCAGGCGCGCTGACCATCAACAACAAGACGCTCGACCAATACTTTGGCCGCGAAACTTCTCGCATGGTTGTTCGTCAGCCACTCGAGCTGATTGATGCCGTATCCAAATACGACATCTACGTGACCGTCAGTGGCGGTGGTATCAGTGGTCAAGCCGGTGCAATCCGTCATGGTATCACCCGTGCCCTTTATGCATCCGACGAATCGCTGAAATCCGCACTGCGTCAAGCTGGCTTCGTCACACGCGACGCCCGTGAAGTTGAGCGTAAGAAAGTCGGTCTGCGTAAAGCCCGTAAACGTCCTCAATACTCCAAGCGTTAATTCGCCATACCCGCACAAGATCACTGCTTCGATCTTGGCTCTGGTGCGAATCGCTGGACCAGACCCCCGACTCGTTCGGGGGTCTTGCTTTTTGAGATATCACTTAACGGCGCAACAGCACGACACGCACAAAGCATGGTATTTACAAACGCTTTTCTTTACCATGTCGGGACTTCATCTCTTCTTTACCCGGCGGGCTAGATCGGTCCGCCTGCTACTATCCGCGAGGAGCCATGCATGTGCAGCGATTCAGATCCTGATACCCGTCTGAGCCGTCGTCGCCTGCTAATCCATACCGTCGAAGCATTGAGTATCATCGGCCTAGCCGGTGCTAGTATTCCGCTCCTGCGTGCCTGTAGTCCGCAAGGCGTGGCTGTCAAAAAAAACGCGCCCCTCAAACAAGACCTCAGCGCACTTGATGTCGGCCAGATGATCACCCTCAACTGGCAAGGAAAGCCGGTCTTTGTCATCCGTCGCTCCGATGCCATGCTGAAAACACTAGCGCCTAACGCCAATCAGCTACGCGACCCCCTATCGGTTGAATCAAAACAGCCTGACTACGCCAAGAACATCTACCGTGCCCGTGATCCACACATTCTCGTCGTCGTCGGCGTCTGCACCCACCTAAGCTGCACGCCAAGTTATCGTCCAGATCAGGCCGGTGATCTCGGACCTGACTGGCGTGGCGGCTTTTTCTGCCCCTGTCATGGTTCGCGCTTTGATCTCGCCGGTCGCGTCTTTCAGGGCTCCCCCGCACCGACCAATCTGACTGTCCCACCCTATCAATTGGTGGGTAATATACTCACGCTTGGAGAGCCAAATCCGGGGGAGCACACCTGATGCGTCTATTCATCTGGCTCGCCCAGCGCCTGCCCCTGCGCGAATGGTATCAGCGCCACCTGTCACACTACTACGTGCCCAAGAACCTCAATATCTGGTACCTCTTCGGTGCACTCGCTACCCTGCTGCTGATCAATCAGCTCATCACCGGCATCTGGCTCACCTTTGGCTATAGTCCGACGCTATCAGGCGCGTTTGACTCCGTGGTGCATTATGTCCGTGATGTGCCATCGGGCTGGCTGATCCGTGAATTGCATGCGGCAGGCGCGTCGATGCTGTTTGCCGTACTGTATCTGCATCTCTTTCGCGGTTTGCTCTATGGCTCCTACCAGCGCCCACGCGAGCTGGTCTGGCTTTTGGGCATGGGGCTGTTTCTGGTGCTGATGATCGAAGCGTTCTGCGGTTATGTACTACCTTGGGGCAATATGTCCTACTGGGCCGCACAGGTAATCATGGACCTGCCGACCGCTATTCCCGGCATCGGCGATGATCTGGCAAATTGGCTGCGCGGTGGCGAGAGCATCTCGCAAGTGACCTTGAGTCGGTTATTTGCCCTGCATGTGATCGGCATCCCGCTCGTGATCGCATTTTTAACGCTACTGCACCTGACTGGAGTGCGCCATGTTGGCGCCAACAACCCCGAAGGCATCGAGATTAAGAAACATCTCAGCCCTGATGGCACGCCCCTCGATGGCATTCCTTTTCACCCCTATTACACCATCCGCGATTTACTTGGAGTCGGGGTGTTTCTGCTGGTGTTCGTGGGAATCGTGTTCTTCTTTCCCACGGGTGGCGGCCTGATTCTGGAGCCTGCCAATGCCATACCCGCCAATCCCCTGCAGACGCCTGCGCATATTGCCCCCGCATGGTATCTGACGCCCTTCTACGCCATGCTACGCGCCGTCCCGGACAAACTTGGCGGCGTGATCACGATGGCGGCAGGGCTTGCACTGCCTTTTCTACTGCCTTGGCTGGATCGCTCAAAGGTCAAGTCGATGCGCTATAAAGGCCGAGCTTCAAGTTTCATGCTTGCCGTGATGGTGATCAGCTTTATCGGGCTTGGCATCTTAGGCCTTACGCCTGTGGATCACGCAGTGCTGCCGTTTATTGGCAATCAACTGCTAGCACAGATCTTAACTGCGCTCTATCTGCTGTATTTCCTGCTCATGCCGCTGTATACCAAGTTTGAAGCCTGTCGTGAGCCACCGGATCGAATCGGGGGTGCACAGTGAAGCACCTCCGCCATCTGCTCTCCATCGTTGTGATCGCACTTGGCATCAGCCTAGCGCAAACAACCTCTGCCACAGTAAACGACCAAGCCTCACAACAACACGGTGCAGATCTGTATATGCACTACTGTAGCAGTTGCCATTCACTCAAATACCTGCGCTACGATCAAATGGCTCATGACCTTGACATCCCACCAGACAAACTGACGGAATACCTGAAATCCGCAGGCCGCAAAGCCGATGACCCCATCATCGCCCAGCTTGACGCGGCAATGGTCGCCAAAGCCTATGGCGCCCCGCCACCCGACCTGACACTCATCATAATGGCGCATAGCCCAGATTGGCTCTATCAATATCTATTGGCTTTTTATCCCGATCCCATGCGGCCAAGCGGCAGCAATAACCATATGGTCTCAAACGTCGCCATGCCGGATGTACTATCTGCTCTGCATCAACAGCTGGGCGATGCCGCCTTTAAGGCCCAAGTCGCCGATCTGGTCAGTTTCCTGAACTACACAGCCGAGCCAGAACGGCATACACGCTATTGGTATGGCGTGATCATACTGATCTTTCTCACCATTTTTCTTATCCCAGTTATCCTGCTGCATCAGGACTACTGGCGAGATGTGGAATAACTTGCCGACATAGGGATGAGCCACATTCATACGCATATCCGGCGGAAAACCCATGCTTGCCTGAACGATAAGGGACAAAAAGAGTCATCTTGATCCAGAAGTGTTTTATACTGGTAGACTGTTTTCGATTTATGCGGCATCGACTGATTTATGGCTCACGATTCATCGGACTACGGCAGCGCGCCCACCGCAAGACATTCCACGGCACCAGCCAGCTCAGGATCGCCCCCAGTCCAGAACGGCTTGATCCTCTACGCCCATCCCGATGCCCACCACAGCCACCGTGTCCGTCTGGCACTGGCCGAGAAAGAGGTCGATTACACCCTGATTCTGGTCAACCCCGATGACCGGCCCGAAGACCTGGCGGCGCTAAACCCCTACAACAGCCTGCCGACATTGGTAGACCGCGACCTACGCCTGTTTGACAGTCGCATCATCCTCGACTATCTCGATGAGCGATACCGTCAGGCACGTTTGCAACCCGATGCCCCAGCCGCACGCGCCATGGTGCGCCAGTATGCATGGCGCATCGAGCGCGACTGGCTGGCCTCAGCCGACATCCTGCTGACCGACCCCAGTGCGCTGGATCCCGCTCAGGCCACCGCCACACGCAAGTCCCTGACCGACTCGCTGATTACCCTATCGCCGCTGTTTGGTCATCAGCCGTATTTCTTGAGCGATAGCTTTGGCCTCTGCGACTGCCTTCTGGCACCGATCCTCTGGCGTCTGCCGCAAATGGGCATTCAGCTCAATCCCCAACTCGCCAAGCCACTGCTCGCGTACAACCAGCGCCTGTTTGAACGTCCCGCTTTTGCTAAATCGCTCACCGCACAAGAACGGATTCGCAGCCGGCAAAACTAATCCGCAGTATCCAGACCTGCGCGATCACGTTTTTCATCTCGAAGCAGATGAAGGACTGCGCAGATGGTGGTATCCTTATTGGACTGTCATTCCATCACGCGAAGCCAGCTTCTGGCATCGCGGGACCTTGTATTTTGTGAGTAAAGTCATGACTACCCCCGTCGTCAGCCCAACCCGTCCCTATCTGGTCCGTGCCATTTATGAGTGGATCAACGATAACGCCCTGACGCCTTACCTGCTCATCAATGCCGAAGAGCACGGGGTTTTTGTACCTAAGCAGTACATCAAGGACGGACAGATTGTCCTGAACATCGCCCCGCATGCCGTGCATCAGCTACTCATGGACAACGACTCCATCGGCTTTAGCGCCCGCTTTGGTGGCGTCTCGCAACAGGTCTATGTCCCCATGCGCGCCGTGATGGGCCTGTATGCACGTGAGAACGGTCAGGGGTTGTTCTTTGATGCCAGCGAATATCCGGCCGAAGAATACAGTGAATCCGCTTCTGCGCCTGAGCCACTGAGCAGTGATGAAGCCGACAAGCCAGTCAAAAAGCCGACACTGCGTGTGCTGGACTAAAGGTTCAAAGGCGAGAGTCTCAAAGCAGCTCGCTTAAAGACTAAAAGTCTAAGAAAATAGCCCAATACGTCACAGAATGTGTCATCGGCATGCAAAACAAGTCATGTTAAGGTGACGAGATGTATTTGGTATTCGGCGCACGCGCAAATCGGCACATGATCCCTTTCTATTCAAAGCCTGCTCAGGGTAATATGCCACTCATCTGATACATCCAGTTTTTCCGTTTCGTCGATCCGGTCTGGATCAGCACTCGTGGCCCTGTCAGCCCACGAAACAATTTTTAGTCCCTATGGACACGTCCGTCAGGCAAGAGGAATTGATGCAATGACCTTATCTTTGTTACAACATCTGCGTGAAACCCAAGGTGCCAGCCTCGTCCGCGATACGGCACAGCAATTTGGTCTGGCTCAAGAGCGTGCCACCGGATTTATTAATGCCGGGCTTGCCCTCGTGGTCGGTCGTCTGGTCAATATCAACCAGACCCAAGGCACCAATGCCGTGCTCGCCATCCTTGAGCATCGTGATGCGACCGCCCTGTGGCGTGATATTGATTTCTCACATGCGCATCAGGAACTGATCGAATTGGGTGGCCTCGACAACCCCACCAGCCTGAATGCCGTCAACCTGATCGCCGAGCGTAGCCTCGGTGCTATCGATGAACTTGAGCAGCAAGCCAGCCTTGGCAAAGAAGGCCTGAATGAGCTACTGGATGGTCAGAACGAGTTCCTGCAGGGCCAGTTCCCTGACTGGATCTATGCCGCAGCCGGTCTGCCCGCCCTGATCGGTCAGCACGCCTACAATACCGTCAAAGAAAGCGTCGCAAGCTTGGGCAGCATCCTGCGTCAGGCCAGCAGCGCCGTCGCCGAGACCACCGCCGACGTCGCCCACAAGACAGCCGACACCGCATCCACGGTGATCGCCGAGACTGTCTCTGCGGCAGGCTCTGTCGCCGAAGGCGCAGGCCATTTGGCCAGTCAAGCGGCGCACAAGACTGCCGATCTGGCCTCTAGTGCCGCCAACAGCATCGGTCAGGCCACCAGTGAAATCACCCGCGCCCCCACGTCCTCCCTGCTGCGCTTCCTGCCTTGGCTTGGCCTCATCGTCGTCATCGCGCTGGTTCTGCTCTACTGGTTCGGCATCGGTCGTCAGACTCAAGCCCCAGCGCCAGCAACAACACCGGCTACGACGACATCGGCTGCCTCAGCCCCCGCCACCGCTGCTCCCGAGACCTTGAGCTTTGATGTCGGCGCCAATGGCGAACTCTTAAGCTGCCACGGCACCGTCGGTGACAGCGCCCTGCAATCCGGCTTTATGAGTGCCATTCAGGCCCAGTTCGGCCCTGCCGCACAATGCCTGATCGTCATTGATGCGAAACTTAGCCACAGCTTTGTTGGCCTGAACAATCTCGGCGAAGCCTTGGGTGCGGTCAAAACCACTCCGAACAGCTCCTTTGCCATCGCTGGTGACAAGATCAGCATCACCACGCCTAACGAAGCCGCCACGAAAAGCCTGAGCGAGCGCCTGCGCACCCTGCTTGGCACCAGCGTCGCCATCACCAGTGATGCCGATCAGCCAACCAAGACCACCAATACCGGTACTACTGCCGCCGCAGCCTGACAACTACAGCCACACAACAGCATGTAAAAAGGACGCGATCAGCGTCCTTTTTTACTTTTCGCCACATCATGACTGACTCAGTCGCTGCACCGCAGGCGAACGCGCCATATAGTCCAGTGCCTGCTGGGTATCGCCCTCATGGATTGGATCAAAGCTGGGTACAAACCAGCGTAAAGTCGCCCGCGTAATTAAACTTAAGGTCGGCACATGATCCGTCTTACGACCAATCTGCTCAAAGTTGACCAAAAGACGTAATATCGAACGACGGCCTAACTTCTGGCTATCTGGATGCGGGTCCTGCCGCGCCAGATCGCGCCCGATGGATGCCACAAAATAGATAAACAGCGGATACACCAGCAGCATCAGCACACAGCGCAAGAGATAAAAGACCACGGCATTGGGGCTTAAGGCTCGAAATAGCTCATATGCGACTGTGCGATGCTCCACCTCCTCCGCCAGATGCCAGCGGAACAGATCGGTCACCACCGGATCAGCCTCATCCCAACCCCGACTATCCAAAGACCATTGCCCCAGCACCCCGGTAAAATGCTCAATCGCCGCGATGATGCCACAGCGGATCAGGAGCCACGGCTTGCGCAGCGGCGCCACATCGAGCCATGACCAACCCAATGGCGCATCGCCCAGCAAGCGCTTAAACAACCAGGTCACCGTGCCCAGCGTCTGATCCAGATTCATCCCGTGCGCACGCAGGAAAGCCTGCCCCGACATATGTGCCCGCGCATGGATCGCTTCTTGACGGATAAAGCCCTCAACATCGGCTTTCAGATCAGCATCCGTCACCAGAGGCAATGCCTGATTCATTACCCGACAAAACCATAGCTCCCCCTCAGGCAACAGGATATTGATCCCATTGACGGTATGGGACGAGAACACATCTCCTGGAATCCAGTGCAGTGGCGACTGGGCAAAATCAAATGCCACACGGCGGGCTTTGAGCAAATGACGGCTGACTTCGGTATTCATGGCTACGATAACCTCTCTGCGCCTCATGCAGGCATCGGACTGCTGATGGCGAACAACACATTGAGACTGGGACGCATGATTGACTGACAGTCTCGATACAGGTAGCCCCCATCTGAGCTTGACATCAGAAACACATCAGTTCAGATCATGAATGCAATATTGATTGCACTATAACCAATACCAGAGGGAATAAAATTGACTCACGAGACGCAACACATGCCGTTGATTCAGTCAATTTCGCTATACTTCAGGACCAGACTCCATCAGACCAAATACAGATCATGACCACGAACGCACAAAGCGCTCAGGGAAGCACGCTCCATCCCGCCATCTCATCGGATGCCCATGCAGAGATTCAGCGGCGCCTGCGTCTGGCAGAAGTCGAGCATAACGTACGTATCCTTTATGCCATTGAGTCCGGCAGCCGTGCCTGGGGTTTTCACTCACCCGATAGTGACTATGATGTACGCTTTATCTATGTGCGCCCCAAGGACTGGTATTTGAGTATCGATGTCGAGGATCGGCGCGACGTGATTGAGTATCCCATCGTGGATGAGATCGACATCAATGGCTGGGATCTGCGCAAAGCCTTACGCCTTCAGGCCAAGAGCAATCCCGCCATGGTCGAATGGCTGCACTCGCCGATCATCTATCAGGAAAATGGTGCCTTCGCTGCGGCAGCGCGCAGCTTGCTTACGGATCACTATCATCGGTTGCGCGGTTTTCATCATTACCGCAGCAGTGCCAAGCGCAACTATCAGCAATTCCTGCGTGAAGATATGGTTAAGCTTAAGAAATACCTTTACGTGCTACGACCACTCTTGGCCGTGCGCTGGCTGGAGCAATACGACAGCATCGCTCCGATCGAATTCGACCGACTCCGCGTCACGCTGACCGACCCTGCCGTACAGGATGCCATTGATCAGCTCCTGATTCAGAAACGCATGCACAGTGAGCTGGAGAAACAACCACCGATCCCGATCCTGCAGATATGGATCAATCAAGAACTGGCACGGCTTGAGCATGTGCCGATCGATCAGAGTGCAGATCCGGTCGCGATGCAGGTATTAAATGAATTGTTCCAACGCTTGATTCACGATGCCGAGGCTTGAGGGCCAACGCATCATATGCGGTTAACAGTGCTTTGGTGAGATGGGACGAGTAATGCTCAAAAAAGAGCTTTTAAAATGGAAAAACCCGCGCTAATATCATCCTGATAGCGCGGGTTCCACAGTCTAACATCCTGTCATTGCTTCCATACCGTCCTAGTTCATCATGAACTATTTCGTTTACTTCCTACGGCTGTCCTTCCATTTGGCATTCCATGCCGACTTCCTTGTGCCGTGAGTTCATTATGCAAAAAAAGCAGGTCAGGTGGAATACCCAAAAAGCGTCACTGCTTGTAAGCTTTAGATTACAAAATAAAATTCGTTATTATTCAACAACAAAAAACCTACCGCTTAAATGTATAAAAAAGAATCTCCAGAAATGAAAAACCCGCGCTCATATCGTCCTGATAGCGCGGGTTCCACAATCCGACATCCTGCCAATGCATCCATAGCATCCTAGTTCATCATGAACCATCTCATCTTCCTACGGCTGTCCTTCCATCGGGCATTCCGTGCCGACCTCCCTGTGCCGTAGAATCATTATGCGTAAGAATCAGCCCAAATGAAATACCCAAAAAGCGTCAACAGACGTGCGCTTTAGATTACATATTGTCGCTTTACGCTTACAAACCGCAACCGATTGATCAAGTTTAGAAAATTAAAGAACCCCAGAAATGAAAAACCCGCGCTCATATCGTCCTGATAGCGCGGGTTCCACAAAACTAACATCCTGCTAATGCATCCATAGCATCCTAGTTCATCATGAACTATCTCATCTTCCTACGGCTGTCCTTCCATCGGGCACTCCGTGCCGACCTCCCTGTGCCGTGACCACATTATGCGTAAGAATGAGTCTCAGAAAAATACTCAAAAGACGTCATTCGACGTAGGCTAAAGATTACACAACACGATCATTTGCTTACAACCCCAACTGACGCGTCAATTGCACACGTAAACCACTGGTCCGGTTGCCCTTTACGGCGACTGCAGCCTGTAACACTGACAAATCAGCCCAAACCTGAATGGTCGTCTTCGCCCGGGTTATTGCAGTATAGACCAGCTCACGCGAGAGCATTGTGATCGCCGCGTCGTCCAGTAACATCGCGACGGTCTCGAACTCCGAGCCTTGCGACTTATGAATGGTGAGCGCAAATGCCGTCTCCACTTGCTCAGGCGGCAGTCGCAGCGCAGCGATGGGTTGCGCGCGCTCCGGAAAATACACCCAGGCCCGCCCGGCAGCATCGATCAAACACAACCCGATGTCGCCGTTGGAGAGTTGCAGGCTATAGTCATTGCGCGTGATCATGACAGGACGTCCGTGATACCAAGGGCCCAGTGGATGCACACCCTGCGCGTGCTGCAAACGCGCATCCATCGCACGATTGATGGCCTGAACTCCATAGCTGCCATGCCGTTGGGCGCACAGGATGCGGAAGCGGTCAAAGGCCCCAAGCAATGGCGTCACTTGTGCCTGAGTCAGCGGATGTACCCGTCCACTCAACGCGGTCACATTGTGCATATACGCATCATAGCTCAGCCACAGTGCAGCATAGACCTGCTCTGCGGTCAGGGCTTTAAGCTCATGATGCATCACGTCTGCCGAGCCCCGCAGCGCCTGCACGACCTGATCCGGCTGCTGCTCAAGTACCGCTGCCGCCAGACGCCCAATGCCGCGATCAGCATCAAACCGCCGACTTTCCATTAGATGGACCCGCTGCTGAGCCAATGCCGGTGTTGCACCCAGATCAGAGAGTACCGCTCCGGCATCCACAGCCGCCAGTTGATCCGCATCGCCCAGAATAATCACGCGTGTCCCGGGTGCAATCGCCTCAAACAACTGGCTCGCCAAAGCCAGATCCAACATCGACCCCTCATCAATCACGATCAGATCATATGGCAACGGCTCAAAGCGGTCGTAGCGCGCTTTACTCTGCATCCCTAGGCCCAAGAGACGATGCAAGGTCTGCGCACTCTGAATCTGTCCAATACCAATCCCTGCCGAGAGAAAAGCTGCGCTGAGTACACTCTGCATCCGTTGCGCAGCTTTGCCGGTTGGAGCAGCCAGTGCCACACGTAAATCAGGCTGATCCGCTTGCAAGAGCTTGACGATACGCGCCAAAGTAAAGGTCTTGCCCGTTCCAGGCCCCCCCGTGATTAGCGTAAACGGTACGGCCGCAGCCCGAATCAAAGCCTCACGTTGCAGATCATTAAGCGGCTCATCAGGACTAAAGACCACAGGCACATGGGCGGGTGCATGCTGAGGATTCAGCAACGCCGCCAGACGTTCCGCCAGCGTATATTCTTGCTGCCAGTGCCGATAGAAATACCAGTACCGCTGTCCGTTCGCCTGCTCGACCACCAGCGGCTTTGGGCTTTGCCGCGCCAGATCGCCGCTGACCACCAGCGGATCAGACGGATCGCCCTCCTCGACCGGCTCAATCACACAAGTATCCCCACGTGCCAATGCAGCGCCCAGCGCAAGGATACGCGCCTGCAAGCGCACCTCTCGATCAGACAAAGCTGTTCGACGCGCCAGCAGATGCTGTGCCAGCATCCGCGCCCAATCCGGGATGTCATCCTGATCCCTCAACGCCCCGCCTGTTTCATGCGGCATCATATCCTCCCCGGCTTTGGCCCAATATGGCATCCATATCCAGAATCAGCTCAGGAGAAGGCATCCAGTGCACGACTCCGGTCAGATGTGAGTCCGCCTGCATACCGCGCAAATACAGATAGCACGCCCCGCCCAGATGCTGCTCGATCTGATAATCGGCCTTACGGCTCTTGAGATAGCGATGCAGTGCGACGAGATAGATACAGGCCTGCAGCCAATAGCCGGACTCATTCATGCTGATGACCATGGCTTGCTGATGGTAGTCACTGAGCTGATCACCCAAATAATTACTCTTGTAATCGGCCACATAAAAACGTCCGTCATGTTCATAGACCAGATCGGCAAAGCCTTTGAGGTAGCGTACCGCCTGCGCCATGGGTAGCTCCGGCACAATGATGCCAGCCTGTCGCAGCCGGTTGAGGATGCGCGGCCCATCGACGCGCTCATCGGCAAGCGAGAGATGAAACTCAAACTCGCGCACCCGCGACTGGAAGCGCAGACCCGCCAGCGTCGTGCCACCACTGATCGGTGCCTGCATGATATCTTGAAACCATGACACCATCTCCAAGGGCTCCGCACCCTGTATGCCATGGTGCTGCATCTGACGGGCAAAGGTCTCGGTCCACACAGAGATCCGTGCTGCATCAAAACGCGGATCCAGATATTCTAGAATCTTGTGCAGACAGTTACCGCCGTTAGCGCCCCGCTCAAAACGGAATCGGATATCGCGCGTATCGGAATCCAAGTCTACAGGTGGCTCGGGCATCACCAATGCCACCTCATGTGATGCCCTGATAGCGATGACTTCATCTAACACCGGCTCAAACTCATCCGCAGCATCGCCATCATCAGCGAGCGGCACAGGCTCCCCAAGCGCCACCTCCGCATCTCCCACCTCCTGATCTGAGAGACTCATCACCGGACCTGCTCCATGCCCAACATCCCGGATCAAGGCACTAAAGCTGGTCATCCCCCATCCGGCATAGTACCGCGCCCCAGCAGTGCGGGCGACGAGCGTGGTCGGCGAACTGGCATGGATCGGACGATAACGGAAATCCACAGCTACCTTAAGCGAGTCCTCCGCACAGACCCGATCCGGCATCGCTTGGGTTAATGCCGCAACACCTTCCGGAAGCCAATGCGCAAAGGATGCCGGCGTGTCTTTTTTAGGTGCTTTGAGATACAGATACTGGCGGTACTTGGCGCGCGTCGCAGCGACATAGAGCAGGCGACGCTCTTCGCCCGCCTCGCGCTCGACATGTTGCGCACGCTTGGCTTCATCCTGATCATCGAAGCTCATCATCCGCACCTGATCTTGCAAATACAGGATCGTCTCAGCGGCTTTAGGACTCCCTTGACTCGCCCGCTCCGGCAGACCGAGCATAAAGACTATCGGAAACTCCAAGCCTTTGGAGGCATGGATGGTCATCAGTTGCACACCGCTTACACTCGGCAAAGGTCGCTCAATCTCATCGCCGCGATCACTGGGCGTCGCAATCTGGCGCAACAGCCACGCCAAGAGATGATGCGGCCCCATGCGCCGCTCACTCTGGCGATGCAAGAGCTCGATCAGATGACGCAGATTGACCAGCGATCGCTCGGCCAGCATGGCCTCACCCTCTGCCCGAGACAAACGCTCAAAGACCTGATACCGCACCGCAATCCGCTGCCAAGCCGACAGGAAACCATAGCGTTGCCATACCAGTGCATCCTGTGCAAAGATCGCCTGCTGCTCAGCCAGCGCGCTTGCATCCTGACTCTCCTGATCCAGCGTCATCAGACCAGTACCGATCAGCCGACCAGCCAGCGCGCGGCGCAAATAATCCTCACGATACGGAGACAGCATCAGTTGCAGCAGTGCCGCAAGATCGTGACTCAGTACGCTCTGAAAGACATTGACCCGTGACTGACGCCAGACCGGAATATCCGCCAGCCGAAGCCCGGCCTCTACCGCATCCAGATCCCGATGTGACGAGGCCAATACGGCGATGTCTTCAGGCAGGAGTGCCCGCCCATCCAGCGTCATGTGGCCATCGGCACTGTCTTGCAAAAGCTGCATGATCCGCCAGACCGTCTGGCTAATCTCATCACTTGCGGGCTGATCATCGCTTTTGGCTGCGAGCTGGACGAAGCGCAAGGGATAGGGATTCTCTCTGCCATAATCCATAAGCGGTGCATGTCCACGATCAGCAGGGCTGACCTCGGGATAGTCCACGCCATCGCCAAGCGTTGTATTCAGCCTAAAAAAAGCATTAACGCCCTGTACTAGCGGAACCACCGAACGCTGATTCTGATCCAGCGCATGGATCTGACCCCGAGCAGCCACCTGAGCCCGTGCTGACAGATAGGTATGTACATCACCACCGCGAAAGCCATAGATCGCCTGCTTGGGATCGCCCACCAGCACCAGACAAGGCATATCCGTCACGGACTGGGGTCGATCAGCCGACAGCCAAGGCTGACGATAGATCCGCTCAATCACGCGATCCTGATCACGGTTGGTATCTTGAAACTCATCGACCAGCGCCACCGGATAACGATAACGGATCTGCTCCGTCAAAAGCGCACTGCTATCGCGCCAAAGCGCATCCGCCAGCCCATGCATCTGGGTACTAAAAGTGGTCTCGGCATGCGCAGCAAGACGGAGAGGCAATTGTTCGCGCACGTACAGCGCAATCGTGTAATGCAAATGACGCTTGGCCTGCGCAAGCACGGCCACGAGATCCTGCCTGATTTGAACGAAAGCACGTACCTCATCGGACACCCGTGATGCCAAGAGCGTCCGGACCTGCACAGAGGCAAAAGCGTCTTTTTTAAAATTGGTGCTGAATTTATCGTCGGCAAAAACACTGAGCAACTGTGCGACGGGTGCGGCATCATCCAGTGCCAGCAGATCTGCCAGTGTCGTTGTCCGCATCCACTGAACGAGTTCGGGCAAAGCCAGATGATGCTGTGCCAGCTTGCGCCCACCATAAAACCCCGACACCAGCCCCGACCATACCGACAGCCAATCCTGCCATGCCAGATCAGCCGATGCAGCCTGCCACGCCTCAAGTGCCGCAGCATCCAGATGTGCTTCAGCAATCGGTGCAATCTCGGCACCCAGAAAATTCAGTGCCGTCGCCGCCACACCTGCGTGATGCTCGATATCGGTAATCCGCCCCGACAATACCAATTGTTCGATCAGAAACGGCGCTTGTGCACTCCGCCAGCGACGAATAGCATCGTGTATCAGTTCCTCGGTCAGCGCGTCCGTTTCTTCACTGATTTCGCGCGACTCACCACCACCGATATCAAAGGCAAACTCACGCCAGATCTTCTGGCAAAAACTATCCAGCGTCCCGACGAACAGCTCATCAAACGTAGACAAAGCAATTTTCAGGTGCTGATAGGCCTCGGCCCGTCCCGCAGCAGACAGTCGGTCCAGCAGGTAAAGCCCGAGTAAATCCTTACTGTCTTGCGCGCTCTGCCGTGCCTGTGCCAGATCGGCCAAGGACTCATGCAACAAAGTCGAGATGCCGAGGATACGCAGACGAATCCGCTCCTGCAACTCAGCCGCAGCAGCACGAGTAAACGTCGTCGCGATGATCTGCCGTGGCTCCAGTCGCCGCTCAATCAAGAAGCGGACGATCAATGCCGACAGCGCCCATGTCTTGCCTGTCCCGGCGGACGCTTCGATCAGATGCAGCCCGGACAGCGCCATGGTCAATGCAGGCGGAAGGCTTTGCGCATGAGGCTTGTGATGTTCCATCCTTATCCAGCCTCCTTGTTCTGCGCCAGAGACGCACCATCGTCTTCGGTCACGTGCAAGGCAATCGGCGCATAGCGCGCTTCGCTCTCACAGAGAAGAAAATGCAGAAATGCCGCTTCCACGTCCTGCCCCTGCAAGATTAATTGCCAATCCGGATGCCGCACACAGTTTTCATTCTGCTCAGGCCGCCGATGCGGGTCAAAGCCCTGTCCCAGCCATTCCCGCAGCAAGCTCTGCTGCTTGTCCGTATTCGGCAGCGTCAGAGTCTGCTTGCGTTTATCCAGTGTATAGGCCTTGATCGCAATCTCAGGCGGCAGCACATGCGGCAGGATGCTGGCCTGCTGCCAGACAGCAAGCCATGGGGCCAGATAAATCACCGCCTGCCCAGCCTCAATGGGTGGAGCCATCAGTGTGATCTGACTAAACACCCCGATCCGCCGCCCACGCCCGGCAGCCACATCGAGCTGAGTCGTGCAGCGCCAGACTTGCCACAGCAGATGCTCCAGCCAAAAGCGTAGACGGTGCCGTCCCTGTCCGCTGTTCGGCGCAAGACTGAGCCACAGGCTGGCAGCCATATCCTCAGGCACACGGGTCAGGACCGACCAGTCTTGTCTGACTGTGGTCAGTTGGACCAGTCTGGTCGTGGTTGCGGTCAGCTCACCGCCATACTGCTGCAGACGCTGCAGGATCTGGTCCTGAGCATGCAGGCTCTTCTGCCAGTAAGCCGGCCCTGCGGCACCGACCGGAAGCTGCGCGAGCCACTGCTCAGACTGCAGGGTCTTGTGCCGGGTCCGCGCATTCTGGAATTGCTCACGGAGCTGATATTCATCGAGCTTATTGAGGGTTAACGGCTCACGCGACGTCATCCCCTCTTCTGGCAATACACGACCAATACGGGCTTCACGCAGAAAATGCCGGGCGGGTGCCAGCAGATCACGGATCCAGTGCTCTGCGTTCAATACCCCCATAAACGGTGCCACATCCGGCAGACTCAGCCAAAAGTCACGTGGCAGGAAGGAAACCGAACCATGCGGCTCCTCATCAGCTCTGGCGGTGACAGATATGGCATCTCCATATAATGCCTGCGCGACACGAAACCAGAGGCCCTCGGCGCCTGAAGGTGCAGGGGGATGGAAATTAGCCTGCTCAAAGGGCACGAGCGTATGCCGTATATGAATCTGATCTATTGGCTTTGCCTCATCGCTGGGTGATACCACCTTTGATGAGAGAAAATCCAACAATTCCTGCACCGGTGCCGACGGTAAACGCGGCTGACTGTCCTGCACATCCTGCCCGTTATAAAATAGCCAGCAAGCATCCGATGCCAAGAGCAGACCATCCAGTAGCGCACCGAGATCATCCTCGGTCTTGGAGCGATCACCGACACGTGCCGAGAAAGCCTGCATGAGATCAAAGGCATTCGGTGGCTCACGTTTGGGGAAACTGCCACCGTCGAGATTGAGCAACGCAATCACCCGATACGGCAATGGCCGGAGCGCACCCAGCTTGGCAAAGGTCACACGTCCCGTCGGCACGGGGCTCTGGGCGTTCTGTTGCAGGGTGCGGTGGATTTCATCCAGAATCAATGGCAGCGGCAAACTGCCGATATCGGAGGGCATCACATCGTGGGTAGCACCATCAGCAGCATGGGTGATTAAGGCGCTGAGCATCCCTTCAGCCATTTCATTCAGCGACTCAGTCAGCACCGCATAGCCACGCGTATCCCGCTCCGCGACGAACACCTCCCGTAGCGTCTGCTGCAGGCACGCAAGCCATGTCTGCATCTCAGGCTCCGTCGCCAGTGTCTGCTGTTGGAGCGCGAATACCTGATATACCCGCTCAAGCACAGTGATCAGCTCAAAGTCGTCCCGACGAATACTGTCCATCGACAGACAGCCGTCATACAGCGTATCGGTCGGCATGACGATACCTAGGATCAGCCGATCCAGCGCAAAGCGAAAAGTAAAGCGCACATCATCATCCCCCTCGGCCAGATGCGCCGACAGATGCGCCGCATTAAAACCGCGACGAAAGCCTGCCTCAACCAGCAACTCGCCGATCCGAGCCACCTGAGGCAAACTCAAGCCATAAGCACGCTGCACCGGCGACAGCGCTAGCCAGTCCAGCAGCGCCTCACAGGTAAAGCGCTGCATCACCAGACTAAAGCAGCCCGACCACGCCTGCCACAGCTCCTCGACATCCGCAGGGACCAATCCGGTGATCTCAAACGGAATCACCACCTCCTGTATCCCTGAATCTCCTACACCGCGTGCGACGCTAAACACCGCGCGGATCAAAGGTGCCGCCTGCTCGATATCCGGCACCAGCACTAGGATATCCGCCGGATGTCGGACATGGTGATCACTCCGTTGTCCCATCCTCAGCCATTGGATGATCTCATCGCGCAGGACTTCTAACTGACGGTAGGTCGAGTGACAGGCATGGATCATCAGCGAACGATCAGCAGGCGCAAGCGGCCATGCAGACTCAGACGACAGATACAAGATATTGGCCTGCATCTGCTGCAACAATGTCTGCGGCACACCCAATCCGCCATCTTCCCACGGCACAAAGGCGTCCATCCAGACCTCGCGCACATCCGTGCTAAACTCCCCACCCGCAAGCTGTGCCAGAAGCTTAAAGACATCTCGCGACTGCTTACCCATGCGCGTCAAGAGCGGATGTGTCTCTCGCCCTTGTAGCTCAATCGCAAGCCGCGCACGCATCTCGGCCTGTACGTCATCATCATCCAGATCAGGCAGAGGCGAAAAATCCAGTTGCTGCTGACCTTTGTCTGGCGTCGCTAACGCCCGGCGCTGACGCGCAAGCCAGCGACTGTCTACGAGATCCGCCCAGTATTCCTGCGATGGGTTGTAGTGCAGCAGCATGACATCGACATAGCGCGCCAGACGCCGCAAGAACATCAGCTCCGCTGGTGGCAACTGAATCACCGTAAACACCACCAGACAGGACGGCAGCTTACTGCGCGCCTCCGGCACGGTCGCCAGCCGCTCCCAGAACTGAGTCACCTCCCGCGACCGCTGTGCATACGTCTCGGCAAACAAGACTCGCCACAACCAAGCCTGCCAGCTCTGCATCGTCTGATAGCGCGTACGTAGCCAGTCGGGTTGCGTTCGCTGAAACTGCACTTTATCCGGTGTCAGATCGATCAGCCGCCCATCCCCCCAGATCCTGAGCCAGTCAGGCCGATAGATCACATAATTGGCATAGACCTGCGCCATCTGCGCCGACCAGACCCACAGCATCTGTCGCACCTCGGCATCCTGCACCTCGCGGGTTGTCTGGGTCATTTTGGCCTGATGGTGAGCAGAAGCAACGGCCTTCTCCCAGAGGAAAGCCAGATGCTGGCCTGCCTGCTGCAGATGGTCAGCATCAAAACCCATCGCCACAGCATCATGAGCCACGGCATGCTGTAAGCGATACGCCGCCCAGGCAAACTGAAAGATACGCCAGCGCATCAGACGCGCCGATAGCGGTGCCTGTACCCGCGCACGATCAATGCCTTCTTCGCGGGCTAGCCGTGCATACCACTCCCACTGGAAGGCCCCCAGAAAGTCGGTAGACACTTGAGCCGCGATGCCATCGACATCAGCCAGCATCTGTTTGAGCCACTGCCCAACCCCATGCGACGGCACCAGAATCTGCCATGACTCAAACACCCCAAGCTCATGACGGGCAAAAAATCCCCGCATCTCGTCGAAGAGACATTCGATCCGCTGACTCTGAATAATCTGAAGCATGAAGTGCCCGTGGTCCCTGAATCTGTAATGTATGATCGCCAATCAACGCAAATGCGGAACACCGAAGTATTTACATATGGTCTGTATATTTGATCCGATGCTATTGTATAGTGGATTGCTGCTGAAACTGAGTGCGATCCGGCATCGCTATTTTAAGCTGGCTTTTTTAGTACACCTCTCATTCTCATGACACAGACGGACATGCGCGCCATGAAACTCGACAAACTGCCTGAAAGCATTGACCCCTCCTTGGATCTGGATGCCATCCGCCGCGAATGTATCACGATGGTCAAGACCCGTGCCTATGTCTCAGCAGGTGTCGCCGCCATTCCCGTGCCGTTTCTGGATGTAGCTGTCGATGCGGGCATGCTGAGTCAGTTGCTGCCTGTGATCAGCAGTAAATTTGGTCTCGCCGAAGAACGCATGCCCGCCTTTGACGCCGAAACACGTCACATTCACTGGAAAGAAGTACGCGATCGCGGCATTGAGTTTGCAGGACTGGTCGCCACCCGTAGCGTTGTGCGTCTGTCGATCCAGAACATGGGCACCCGCATTCTGACCACACAGGTCGTCAAGTTTATCCCTCTAGGAGGACAGATCGTTGCTGCGGGTATGGGCTACTATGTCATGCGTCGCGTGGCACTGGACCATATCAACGCCTGCTACGACCTCGCCAAAAAACTGCAGCTCAAAAGCGGCGCCACACATGTGCTGAACGGTCAGTCCAAATCCGTCTAATCCGAATCTCAGGACGGCATCAACAGCGATGCCATCCTAATCATTTCACATCATGATTTGCAGTACCTGATAGCATCTTTTCCAGATGACGATTCAGCGCTTCCAGAATATTGACGCGCGCCGTGTATTTATCATCCGTCGCAACGATATGCCACGGCGCATGCTCGGTATCGGTATGTACAAACATATCCGCTGCGGCTTGCAGATACTGGTCCCAATGCTTGCGATTACGCCAGTCCTCGGTTGTAATCTTAAAGCGCTTATGCGGCGTCTCCTGCCGAAGTGCAAAGCGGCGCTCCTGCTCATCAAAGCTGATCGCCAACCAGAATTTCACGATGATCGTGCCACCTGAAATCAGATCACGCTCAAAGCGATTGATCTCCTCATAGGCACTCTGCCACTCGCCTGCCCGCGTCAGCCCTTCGATGCGCTCGACCAGCACCCGTCCATACCATGAGCGGTCAAAGACCGTCACACCACCGGCATCATGCACCATTGCAGGCAACCGCGACCAGAACCGCCAAAGGTAAGGATGGCGCAATTCATGCAACTCTGGCGCAGCGATGGGGTGGACCTGATATTCTCGGGGGTCAAGCGGTGCTACCACCCGACTGATGGCCCCGCCTTTCCCAGCCGCATCCATGCCCTCAAACACCACAATCAGCGACCGTGCCCCCCGAGTGCGGATCAGACGGGCAAATTGGCCCTGAGCTGCCTTCAGACGCGCTTTATAAGTTTCTTTTTCCATCTCAGAGCGATCTGGCTGATGCAGCATGGCCGGAACCTCAGCCAACGACCAGCGACGGGCCGCCGTCGGGCTGGACTGACGTGGCGCACGCAGAGCATCCAGCACCACATGACCAAACTGTAGATCGCGTTTGGCCGCGTCTTCGCCATCAATCGTCACCCAGTCGTCCCCCAGATCGGCACGCAGGGCTTGTATGGCGTCGTATTGGACTTTATCACGCCAGTCGAGACCATGCAGATTGAGCCAGCGATGTTCACTTTTATCGACTTTATCCAGTCGCTTCTGTAAGGACTCCCATGACAGGTCAAACCAGCATTTGCACACCGTAATCCCCTGCGTCCGCAGGTCCGCTTCAAATTCTTTTAAATGCTCAAGCTCGCGCTCGAAGCGGGCACCAGTCACCCATTGACGCTCTTCGTGCACAGCATTTGCTTGCTTTTTACTGTCATTCTTCTGCGCTTTGTTTTGCTGATAGGCCATATGCGCCTTGATCAGATCACCATACCAATTCCCAAACAGGATGACGACCTCGCCTTTCTCCGGCAAAAAGGCCGCATCCTGACGCCAGAGCGGCGCCGCAGGCTCGACCGGATAGCGCGCACGTACCTTGAATAACCGTGGATCAGCCCAAGCCCTGAGCTGGGATAGCGCTTCGCCCTTGCCCGCCATCTCAATCCCACTAACCAAAATCACGACGCCACGACCCCGCGGTTTGTCTTTGGTATCACGCAGCGCGTACTGAGCTTCGATTAGCGCCAGACGCAAACTCTCTGGACTATGGTGCAGTGCTTGTACCAATGGCATTTCTGCCGCGTGCTCGCCAATAACAGACGGATCAAGGGTCTCTTGCTTCTCCATACACGCTCTCCTCTCGCTTGCGTAATCATGACTAGACAGAGATCAGGTTGCCCTTTCCCGCATGAGCATCATTAAAATGAAAACATTCTCAACGATCATGCATCATGATCCAGTGGCGTTAAATAACTACACTTGTCTTTTGATGACGATTTCGTTAAAACGTCTAGCCAGCATCGTATCCCGGTGCAACGTGCAAATAACGTCGCATCTGTCTTGGGTGCTGATCAGGATGATACCCACATGAGGTGTGATCAATGCCGCAGACGTTATTCATATTTTTCAATCTAGAAGCGACTTATATCCATGTCCAGTTTCGCCCCTATGCAAGAACTTCTCGCCCGTTACCGCGCGCTGGAATTCCATCATAATCCAAAACTTGCCGCCGAGCTTGCCGTGATACAAAACTGGCAAAAAAAGCGCATGCAGCATACGCATAAGGCGCTGTTCGCCGTCCCACACCATGCATTGATGACCCAATATTTCCTCACGCGCCTTTATGCGGGTCCAGATTTCGAGATTTTGGCTGGACAAATCTCCCGCGTTGTCGAAAAAGCACAGAAATTTGAAAAATTTGTGCCCTCAAGCACAATCAAAACCGGGAGCGACGGCATTGAGCTTGCGGTACTTGCCATTGAGCTGGATATGGAGTTGGCTCAGCATATGCTGGCACATCGCGAATTCAATGCAGATGAACCCGATGATGCCGCGATTATCCAGCTTTATCTGGAGACCAATCAGGCCGAAGCGCGTAATCACCAAATGGATCTGCTCGATCAACTGGGTGAGAATCTGGACAAATACGTACGTTCCTTCGTCGTCCAGAGCGCCTTCAAGATGGCCCGGGGGGCCGCCGAAAAGCGTGACTTCATGCCCATGTACGAATTTATCGCCGAAGGCTTTGCTGCCATGAAACCACTCTCCTCTGCCAAAGAGTTTATCAGTGTATTTACCCAAAAAGAACGCGAGATCATTACGCGCGTGCATGCCGGTGATCCTGATCCGTTTGACCGAGCCGTATCGGTTGAAAGTATTGCGGTCTGACACCAAAGCCATCCGGAATTGACCCGTATCAATTCCGGATGTCGCAAAAATGCGTTACTCTAGCCGCACGCGCTGACCGTATCTGGCAGGTGCAATTATTTATATAGATGGCTACCCTGCCATGGCGGTCATACATCGACTGCCCAGCTTCGCCCATCCCGACCATGGAATCTCCTATGACTGACGCCAAAGCTACCCCCGTGCCTGCAGGCGCACCCTTTCAAGAATCGCCGCTGCCCACCGGTACCCCGCAGGGCCAACAGCAAACGCTGAACGCAGCCGCATCTAAAAGCAATGTCGGAGAAACCACGCATTTTGGTTATCAGACGGTCGCCACTGCCGAAAAACAGGCTAAAGTCGCCGAAGTCTTTCACTCGGTCGCAAGCAAATATGACCTGATGAATGACGTCATGTCCATGGGCATCCATCGTCTATGGAAGCGCTTTGCCATCACGCTGTCGGGTGTGCGTCGCGGTCAACGTGTGCTCGACATCGCAGGCGGTACAGGCGATTTGGCCCGCGTCTTTAGCCGTGAAGTCGGTGAAACGGGCCGTGTCGTGCTCTCGGACATCAATGAATCCATGCTGGCAGTTGGCCGAGACCGTCTGCTGGATCAGGGCTGCACCAATGTCGACTTCGTCCTCGCCAACGCCGAGACGCTGGAGCCTTTTGCCGATGAGAGCTTCGACCTCCTCACCATCAGCTTCGGACTGCGCAATGTCACGGACAAAGACGCCGCCCTGCGCTCGATGTACCGTGTGCTGAAGCCCGGTGGTCGCCTCTTGGTACTGGAATTCTCCAAGCCCGTATTTGAGCCCTTATCCAAGCTCTATGACCTATACTCTTTTACCGCACTGCCGATCATGGGCAAGCTGATCGCCAATGACTCCGAGAGCTATCGTTACCTCGCCGAGTCAATCCGTATGCACCCCGATCAGCGTACACTCAAGCAGATGATGCAGGCTGCTGGCTTCGTGAGTTGTGATTATCACAATCTGACCGGCGGTATCGTGGCCCTGCATCGCGGCTTTAAATAAACCACAGCGTCACGGCTTTCAACATCTCCTCCTGCATCATCCATGATTTTTTCCGTTATGATGGTGCAGGAATGCGCAGCAGAATCCGTTGTGCGGACGTCGCACGGGTTTGGTTTTTCTAGGATACGGACATGATCACGACTTTGGCTCTGGCGGCATTTGAGCGTCTGTTTAACGACTGGATCGATCTGGATGCAGCCACGCGTCATGCGCTGGATCAGCTTGCCGTGCCTGAAGCTCGCCTACTGCGTGTGGTCGTGGATGCGCCCGCACTTTCGGTTGATGTGACCTTAGATCAGGGGCGCGTGCGTCTATCTCCAACCGCACTCGGTCAAGACGAGACACCTGCGGTCAGCATCTTTGAGCAGCGACCCTATGACCGGTCATATGCGCCGATCAAAGCCACCACCACCCTGCATGTGCCGCATCTGGTGGCCTTGGCACGCCTGATTGGTGCCACGCCCGGCAGTACGGGCAATATCCCGATTCAGGGCGATATGGCTCTGTTGCAAGCCCTGCAACGTATCATGGCCGAGGCTGAGCCTGAGGTCGCAAGCCGTCTGGCCCCCTTGATCGGCGACATGCCCGCCTCCCAGATCGGTCAAATGCTACAGCAAGGCCAGCGTGCCTTCCGGCATACCGGTCGTGCCCTATGGGCCAATGCCAGCGAATGGCTGAAGGAAGACAGCGGCCTGTTTGCCTCGCGCTTTGATCATGACGCGCAGACCGAGCACCTACAAGATCTGCAGGCAGATCTCGAACGCCTGCAAGCCCGCCTTGCACGGGTCCAAGCTCAGAAAGATGCTGCCGCCGATGTCCAGCAAGAGGCTCAACAACAATGAGCGCCCATCGCATCACCACATTCTTGACGACACTATTTTTGATCTGGAAACCGATGTCCCTATGATTCCGCATCGCAAACGTCTGCTCGCCCTCTGGCGCATCGCCGCCCACTATCGTCTGGATACGCTGGTCCCGGCAGACCAGTTGCCCGAGAAACTGCGACCAGCCATGACGCTGATCCACCTGCATCCGGCAGCATGGAGTAATCATAATAGCGACCCCTTACGCCTCAAGAACGCCCTGCAGGATATGGGCGTGCTCTTCATCAAGCTCGGCCAACTGCTCTCAACCCGCCGCGATCTGATTCCGCCTGCGCTGCTTGAGCCCTTGACCTTGCTACAGGATCGGGTCAACCCCTTCCCGACGGACATCGCCAAAGCCCGCATCGAAAAATCGCTCGGTACCACCATCGAGACCCTGTTTGCCCGCTTCGATGATCAGCCACTGGCGGCTGCTTCCATCGCACAGGTGCATACGGCAGCGCTGCATGATGGCCGTGAAGTCGTGGTCAAAGTGGTGCGTCCCGACATCGAGCCGCAGATTCGCAAGGACTTTGAGATACTGGCGTGGATCGGTCATTGGCTTGAGGTGCGTGTCGAGGCTGCCCGCGCCCTGCACTTAAGCCAGATCATAGATGACTATCGTCAGGTGATCTTAAACGAGCTGGACCTTGAGCTTGAAGCCGCCAACACCATGCAGATGCGGCACAACTTCCTAGGCTCCGCCATGATGTATGTACCCGAAGTCTACTCCAGCACCCGCGATGTATTGATCGCCGAGCGCATTACTGGTGTGCCGGTCTCGGATCTTGCGACGTTTGAGTCCTTGGGCATGGATCGGGCTCAGCTTGCGGAGAAAGGCCTGACGATCTTCTTTACGCAGGTCTTCCGCGATAATTTTTTCCATGCGGACATGCATCCGGGCAATGTCTTTGTCGAGACCTTAAATCCCGCCAATCCGCGCTTCATCGCGCTTGATTGCGCCATTGTAGGCGAGTTGTCGGATAACGACCGCCTGACCATTGCACGTATGCTGCTCGCGGTCATCCAAAGCAATTTTTCACAATTGATCCAGATCGTGCATCAGGCGGGCTGGATTCCACCCGGCACTGATCAGCATGCACTGACACGCGACATGCGCCGCGTGGTCAGCCCGATGATCTCAAAGCCCATGGACCAGCTCGACTTTGCCGGGATACTGATGCAGATCATGGATATCGCGCGCCGTTATCGCCTCGATATCCCGCCACAGCTGATGCTGCTGATCAAGACATTGGTCCATGTCGAAGGCCTCGGCCGCGATCTCTACCCGCAACTCGACATCTGGAAACTCGCCAAGCCGATCCTCACCGAGTGGGTACGCCAGCGCATGAACCCCGTCACCACCCTGCGCGACATCGGTCAGCAGATCCCAGATATCCTCATGGGTGCGACTGACTTGCCATCACTCGTGATCGACAGCCTGCATGGCCTGCGTCAGCAGGGCGAATGGCAGGACCGCCAGTGGCGCGAGTTACAGCAGTTGCGCATGGACATTATCCAGACCCGCCGCCGCGACTGGATGGCGGGTAGTGGCTTTATTATCCTGATTGCCCTTGCGACACAGAGCGCATGGCTGCTATCGGTAGTCTTTAGCCTACTCGCACTGCTCTTGGTCATCTGGCGCATCCTGATCTAAGCACCTCGCGATATGAAAGCAAACCGTGAAATTGAAAGCGACATAGCCCATGCCTGAGTTACCCGAAGTCGAAACCACCAAAACCAGTCTATTGCCGCTCGTCGGCCAGACGGTCCAGCATGTATCGGTGCGCGAGTCACGCATGCGCTGGCCGGTGCCGGAGGATCTGGCGGACTTACAGGGATACCAGTTGGTGGCACTTGACCGACGGGCCAAATACCTACTGGCAAGCTTCGTCTCCTCCGACGAGCAGTCTGCACGCATCCTGCTCCTGCACCTCGGCATGTCGGGCAGTCTCACACTCACCCCGACTGACACAGCGCTGCGCAAGCACGATCATGTGATCCTGCATTTTGATGATATCGAACTGCGCTATCATGACCCACGGCGCTTCGGTGCCCTGCTGTGGCTCGACGAGACTTCAGAAAAACTGCTGACCAAACTGGCCCCAGAGCCCTTAAGTCCCGATTTCTCCAGCGACTATCTGCGCGAGATCCTGCAAGGCAAGCGCGTCGCGATCAAATCCGCCATCATGGACAATCACATCGTGGTCGGCGTTGGCAATATCTACGCCACCGAAGCCCTGTTTCATGTCGGCATTCATCCGGCACGCCCGGCACAAAGCCTGACTGCTGGAGAAATCAAGCGCCTCACCACCGAGATCAAGCGCATCTTGGCGCAAGCCATTGCTCAGGGCGGCTCAACCTTGCGCGACTATGTGCATGGGCATGGCGAAAATGGCTATTTTCAGCAGACGCTGGATGTCTATGGTCGTGCGGGTGAGCCGTGTAAACGCTGCCAGACGCCACTTGAGAGCCTTAAAATCGGTCAGCGTGCCAGTGTCTACTGCCCCACCTGCCAGCCATGGCCGCAATAACGCGATCTCCACTACATTTTCCGGTTTTATGCGCTTAAATCCTTCAATTATCCTTAGTCGAGGGCTTGCGCGACCTGTTACATCGCGTTACAGTCTGCACTAACATGAAAGGAGTACATCATGGCCATGTCTACTCAGGGAAAAAGTATGAAACGTCTCATGTCTTCTGTTTTGCTTGTCAGCATGATGAGCGCCTCCGTGCATAGCTTTGCGACCGATGTCGTCGAAGACGACACCTTTGACAATTCTCGCCCCTCCGTCTATGCCATGGGCATTGATGCGGGTCTTGTACGTCCAGTCGGTGTTGCCGCAACGGTCGGTGGTATTGGTTTGTTCATCGTCACCTTACCCTTCAGCCTGCTCGGTGGCAACGTCAAAGAGAGCGCTCAGAAGCTCGTGGTCGATCCAGCCCGCATGACCTTCTACCGCTGCTTAGGCTGTACCACCGGTCAGGACAATGCCAACACCATCTCTCATGAGATGCAGGACGCCGACAACCAATAATCGGATGAATTGATCCTATCGGCACACAAGCAGCACACGCCCTCCTGCACACATGATTCACGGATCACATCAGATTCAGGCTCAATAAAAAAACGACCAGTACTGGTCGTTTTTTGCTCACGCCGGCGGACTAGATTAGCCACGCTCACGCAGGGCATCGCGAATCTCACGCAGCAGCACGACGTCTTCAGGCGTTGCAACTGGTGCAGGCGCTGGTGCCGGCTCTTCTTTGCGCAGACGATTAACGGCCTTGACGAGGAAGAATACGACCAGTGCCAACAGGAAGAAGTTCACAAGGATGGTGATGAAGTTACCGTAGGACAACACGGCAATGTCGGCTTTTTTCAGTGCATCCAGCGTGGTCAGATTGTTCGGGTTATTGCCCAGTACGATGAACAGTTTGGTGAAATCCAGCTTGCCACCCAGAATCCATGAAATAAAAGGCATGATGATATCGTTGACCAGCGAATCGACGATCTTGCCGAATGCACCACCGATGATCACACCGACAGCCAGATCAATCATATTGCCCTTAACGGCAAACTCGCGAAACTCTTTCACAATACTCATGTGAAATCCTCCAGGAAAGAACTCAAAAAATAGTCTAATAGACAGCTTATCATGCTGTACTGGTTCGCACTTTATACTCTTTTGATCAAAATTTCGATTAATTCGCGTAACCCAGTCACAGTAAATGTGCATAAAATTAACAGCATCCTCACATCAAGCGCTTTTCATCAGGCAAATGCCATGCTATGCCTATCGGTCATCCCCCATCTCAAGCATAGAAAAAACCGCCTACATGAGGCGGTTTTTTTATTTCATCCAGCGTTTAAGCCGATTAGGCGCGGCTTTGACGCTTACGATCACTTTCGGTCAGGAAGCGTTTACGCAGACGAATCGATTTTGGTGTGACTTCGACCAGTTCGTCGTCTTCGATAAACTCGAGTGCTTGCTCAAGGGTATGACGGATTGGCGGAACCAGCACGATGGCCTCATCGGTACCGCTGGCACGCACGTTGCTGAGCTGCTTGGCTTTGGTTGGGTTCACGACCATATCATCACTACGTGAGTTGATGCCGACAATCATGCCTTCATACACTTCAAGCTGCGGATAGGCAAACAGACGACCACGTTCCTGCAGGGTGAACAGCGCATAGCCCAGCACGGTACCCTGTACCATGGAGATCAGCACGCCATTCTGACGCTTGGCGACAGCACCGGTCTGCGCTGGACCATAGTGCGAGAAACTCGAAGTCAGAATACCGGTACCCGAGGTCATGGTCAGGAATTCAGAACGGAAACCGATCAGACCGCGTGACGGCACGATGGCTTCGATACGGGTACGGCCTTTGCCGTCCACTTCCATATTGGTCATTTCGCCACGACGCAGACCGATCTGCTCCATAACGCCGCCCTGATGCTGGTCTTCGACGTCGAAAATCACGTTTTCATACGGCTCGGACTTCACGCCGTCGATTTCTTTCATGATCACTTCAGGACGCGATACGCCCATTTCGAATCCTTCACGACGCATATTTTCGATCAGCACCGACAGATGCAGCTCACCACGACCCGACACTTTGAAACGGTCCGGCGAATCGGTGTCTTCAACGCGCAGGGCAACGTTGTGGATCAGCTCGCGGTCCAGACGATCACGGATCGCACGCGAGGTGACGTATTTGCCTTCTTTACCTGCAAACGGCGAGTTGTTGACCTGGAACTGCATGCTCACGGTCGGCTCGTCCACACTCAGGGCAGGCAGGGCTTCGACATTCATCGGATCACACAGGGTATCGGAGATGTTCAGACCATCCATACCGGTGACACAGACGATGTCGCCAGCTTGAGCAGCGTCCACATCGACGCGATCCAGACCGTGGTAACCCATGATCTTGAGCACACGGCCGTTACGCTTGTTGCCTTCTTTGTCCACGATCACAACTGGCGTATTGGTCTTGACCGAACCACGCTGAATACGACCAACCCCAATGACGCCGAGGTAGCTCGAATAGTCGAGGCTCGAGATCTGCATCTGGAACGGACCTTCGCTATCCACTTGTGGTGGGCTAACTTTCTCGACCACGGTTTCAAACAGCGGGGTCATGTCTTCGGCCATGGTATCGGTCGACAGACCGGCAATACCATTCAGCGCGGAGGCATAGACGATCGGGAAGTCGAGTTGCTCTTCGGTCGCACCGAGGCTGTCAAACAGGTCGAATACCTGATCGATGACCCAGTCAGGACGGGCGCCCGGACGGTCAACTTTGTTGATCACGACAATCGGCTTCAGACCTTGCGCGAAAGCCTTGGTGGTCACGAAGCGGGTTTGTGGCATTGGACCATCTACAGCATCAACCAGCAGCAGTACGCAGTCGACCATCGACAGTACGCGCTCAACTTCACCACCGAAGTCGGCGTGTCCCGGGGTATCGACGATGTTGATGCGGTAGACTTCGCCGGTCTTGGTATTGGTCCAGCGGATGGCGGTGTTTTTCGCCAGAATGGTAATCCCGCGCTCTTTTTCAAGGGCGTTCGAGTCCATCACACGTTCGACTTCGGCAGCACGCTCGCCAAAAGTACCGGATTGTTGCAGAAGTTTGTCCACGAGAGTGGTTTTACCATGGTCAACGTGCGCAATAATGGCGATATTGCGCAGGTGAGAGATGTTGCTGTTCGCCTGAGTCATGCGTAGGGCCTTGTGTTTAATACAAAAACGGGGTGGATACTATAAAAAAGGAATCTGGTTCAGCAAGAATACAGATCGATTGCCGATCAAAAATTGCTCGTCAAAAAGTGATGTCTATTTCAGTCGGTGCGGATTATACATGAAAACCGCTGCAAACTTGTGCTATTTGCACAATCGGCAGTCCAAACTGCTATTAAACTCAAGCTTTTTGTGAGAATCGAGCAGTCTAGCGAAGTCGAATGAACGGGTGATGAAACGGACTCAAGACACGCATGAAGATTCAGGATGAATCAGGCTTAATGCAGACTGAACTGTACATACAGTACGAAGGTAAGGAATGCCATCACCACCACGACCCAGAATAAATGCCTGCCCGTAAGCATGTCTTGATCACTCACATCAAAAACGCATCAATCCAGTCAATCATCAAGCTCCATCACCGTCTCACTTCTAAATACACCTATCCCGCCCGAGAGCATCCGGTATCAAGTGCGTATATAGGGAACACAAGCAACACTCCCATAAAAAATCCCACACCAACGGCATGGGATTTTTTAAGTTAAAACCGCTTAGACCTTAATGCGCTGCGGCAGGCGCATCCATGCCGACTGTGCGCGGCAGGCCACGTCCCAGCACCGTCAGGGTCACGAGCGACAGCAGCGCCACCGCCCCGCCCGCCCACATCACCGCCGGAATACCTAGGCCATCGACGATACTGCCACCTGCCAAGGAACCAATGGTAATCCCCACTTGGAAGGTCGAGACCAGCATTGCAGCACCACCTTCCATCGCCTCCGGCACAGCGGCAAACATCCACATATTGGCGCAAGTCGGCATGGCACCAAAGGCCAAACCCCACAGCGCGATGGTCAGCACGGCCCCGACCAGATGATTGCCAAACAGCGGAAAGAGGATAATCGCCGCTGCGATCAAGCCGACCACGACCATAAAGGACAAACGGATATTCCGCGACGTCGCCCAGCCCGCGACAACATTACCCACAATACCCGCTACGCCATAGACCAAGAGCAAGGTACTGACGAGATTGCCATCAAAGCCACCGGCTTCCTTAAAGAACGGCGTGACATAGGTATAGGTTGAGAAATGCGCGAGGACCAAGAGCAGGATACCCAGCAGACCGACGCGGGCGTATTTATGCTGAAACAGCACCGGCAGATCGCGCATCTTGACCGCCGTCACGGCAGGCAGTGGCGGCAGCATCACGAGCTGACCGACGAAGACAATCGCACCCAGCACGCCGGTAATCGCAAAAGACGCACGCCAGCCGAGCTCATTGCCGATCCACGCACCCAGCGGCACACCCAAGACCGTCGCCAGGGTCACACCGGTAAAGATGATCGAGGAAGCACGGCCCATCTCGACCCCAGGCGGCGCGAGACGTCCACTTAAAGCCACCGCAATCGACCAGAAACCGCCGATCCCGATGCCGAGCAGCAGACGACCGATCAGCAGCACAGTGAAATTAGACGAGAAGGTCGCAATCAGATTAGATACGATCATCAGCAGGGTCAGACCCCACAGCAGGTAACGGCGATCGATCCGCCCTACCCCCACGGTCACAAGCGGCGCAGCAAAGGCCGCCAGCACACCGGGTGCAGTCACCATCAGGCCCGCCGTGCCGACGCTGATATTGAGGTCACTGGCGATATTGCTAAGCAAACCCACCGGCAGAAATTCACTGGTCACCAGCGCAAACGCCCCGATGGCGACCGACAGCAAGGCAAACCACGATTTCAACGCCGATTGAGGTGTATCAGATGCGATCTCTGCGCCGATCACGTTGGGCTCTACGCATTGACTTGAGCTATCCACGGCATACTCCAGACATACAAATAGATTTTTAAAAAAAACAGGTCATACAGACCTTGAGAAACTTGAGAAAAAAAAACCCCTCTGCGCACCAAGGGCGGGCGCATACATCGCGGGGGCAGGCGGGATTAAAATATCGATCACTACAATAATGACGACTGTATATTATTGCCGACCGTTAAGTCAAATTTTTATAATACCTGTTACAGAAAACAGACCGAGCGTGTCGAACAAACCGAACCCACACCGCATCACCGCGAATGACCAATCAGGCCAGATTTTCGTCGGGATGCAGTCATTCTGGACATGTTCAGGATCAATCGACTCCGTTATAGTCCCTTACTTTATAGGTCATCCACACAGGTCAACATGCCTTATATCCCCATGCGCGATGGCGCCAAGCTCCATGTCCGCACACTCGGTCGCGGTCAGCCGGTCGTGCTCCTGCATGGCTTTGGCTCCAATTCCACCCACTGGCTGCCCAATGTGCTGCCGCTGCTGCATCGCTATCGCTTTATCCTGCCGGACCTGCGTGGTTTTGGTCGCTCGCACTCGGTAGGCCTGAATCAAGCCAATGCCTTCACCAACTACGTGCAAGACATCGAAGATGTGCTGGATCATCTGGGCTTAAATCAGGTGATCTTGGGCGGCATCTCCATGGGTGCGCTGACCGGTCTGCAATTTAACCAGCATGGGCACTTTCACCGCGTCTCGCGCTATCTGCATATCGATCAGGCGCCACAGGTGCGCAATCTGGATGGGATACAGGACGGGCTGTTTGGCTTGGATCAAGCCGCGATGTTTAGCCGCTTTCAAAGCCTGACCCGCGCTGTCGATACCATTGGTCGCAATACCCCTTATTGGGAGATCCCCGAGCCGATCCGCCGCGAGATGATGGAGATCTTTGGCGAGTTTTTTGGCTATGCCATGAGTTTGCCGATCCAGCGGGCATTCTGGCGGCAGGCGTTCCGTCATGGTGAGCGCGTGATGGCGAATACCATCTTGGGCATTGAACGCTGGGAAACCTATATCCAGATCATGGAGACCTATGTCGACCTTGACACCGATACACGCCCCACGCTTGCACAGATACACGTCCCACTGACCATGATGGTCGGCATGCGTTCGATCATGTATCCCCCATCAGGTCAGATGGTGATCCGCGATCATGTGCCGCATGCGCGCGTCGTGGCTTTTGAGCGTGCAGGGCATCTGCCGATGCTGGATCAGCCGGTCCGGTTTCAGCGGGAATTCACCCGCTTTCTGGAAGAGCGTGATTAAGCCTTTAGGCCACTCCTCTGCGATCAATATCCAAATCTGCTCAAGCCATCGTCAGGGCTGGTACAAACCGCCCTGTACAATCCATGGATAAATCAGGTAAAACAGCGCTCAACCCTTGCCCCTCACGCACGCCACTTGAGTACCTGACATGAAAGAAGGCCAGCACAGCCGCACCGCCGAAGCCGCCGCCGCGATTCGCGCTAATCACTACCTGAATGCACATGATCCGGTCTTCGCCGATCCTTATGCCTTTGACTTTACCAGTACAGGCTGGCAGACGCTGCTACGCTCCTCAGTGCTGACACGCCTGATGAATACCTCCGCCGCCAATCGCACGCTGGGTCTGCTCACCGGGCAAGTGGTCGGGCGCTCGCGCTTTGCCGAAGATCTGCTGCAAGCCGCAGTGGCTCGTGGTGTGGAGCAGTATGTGCTGGTCGGTGCGGGACTGGATTCTTTCTCCTTACGTCAGGGCGATGATTATCCTGATTTAGCCATCTTTGAGGTGGATCATCCAGATACGCAAGGGGCCAAGCGTCTGAAGCTCGATCAGTTTGGCTGTGTGCCTGACAATGTCGAATTGGTGGGTATTAATTTTGAGATTGAGGCCATCGCCGATGCCTTGGCGCGCAGTCGTTATCAGCAGGATAAACCTGGATTCTACTCATGGCTTGGGACCACGCACTATCTGACGCTGGATGCAACGCTAGGCACGCTGCGCAGCATTGCCGACTTTGCGGCATCCGGCAGCGAGGTGGTATTAGACTACTCGGTACCGTATCAGCAATTAGCCGGGATCGAGCGAATCGGTAGCCGTTTCGTGTCCGAGTTTACACGCGCGCTCAAAGAACCCTTGATCGGGCAGATCCTCACAACCGATCTGCATCAGGCTGTGGCGCAGATGGGCTATGAGATCGTCGAGGACTTATCAGGTAAGGCACAGAATCAGCGTTACTTCAGCCATCGGGCGGACCATATCCGTACTACAGCAGCAACTCATCTTTTGCACTTGAAATTACTCTAAAAATCTGTGACCCTCATCACATTATGAGCCTCTCTTTCGGCCATCTCTCCCCGTAGGAGCATCTTGTGTTGAATGTCACATTAAATGGTTTGCCTGCCATTGCATGGGAGGTGGGGTTTATCGTGGTGGGATCGCTGCCGATATGGGCAGCCGCCAAGCTCACCGGCGCGGATCGCACCGATCTGCTGAGTGCGATGATATCGCTTCTCATCGGTACCGTCGGGGCTTTTTTTGCAGTAGGGATAGGCGGTTTCCTCGGGCTGATACTGGTGCCTGTGGCCTACATCCTTTCCTTTAAATTCATCCTCAGGACATCGATCTTTGGGGCGGTGATGCTGGGGATCGTTGCCTTGGCGGGATACTACGCGATGGGGACGTTTATCGGCGGTGGGATGAGTATGAACTCGACACCGGGTGGCTCATGAGCCCTAAAATGTAACTCTGCCCCCCAACTTACATCCGCTCAATGACATCATAAGGACAATCAATAGCACCTGACAATTTCACGGTATGCGGATATGCTTGGTGAATCCAGTATTCACCTTGCTTAGTATCCTTTTCCACGATATCGCCACGCATATACATATAGCCGAGCAAGAGTTGCATTTTCGGATTGCCCTGCCTCGCAAATTCTTGAACGCTATGAATCACATCTATCTGATCTTCAGAGAGATTAGCGTCAAAACTTCGGGGCGGTAAAGGCTTTTTGATATTAACAGCACAATCACTATGATCAATCAGGAAATCGAAAACCAAGACATTCTCTGCTCTTTGTACATTTAATTTTAAAGCAGCTTGTTTATAAATCTCATAAAACTCAATCTCCGGCCCATCCAACGCCACCCCTGAATACAGATCGAGCACCTCTAAATCTGCAATTGTTTCGCGGTTGCTCTTAAAGTTCTGTAGCGCTCGATTAATTCTATCCCATGGATAATCCTGATTAATACGCTGATATAGCGCCGTATCCGCCTCAGCATAAGCTCTGATTGACCACGTAAATCCGATCAACACCAACATCATGCCAGTCATTAAGAGTCTTGAATATACGACGTTGTGTTTTATCGTCATGCCTGACGTACTCAATAGATAGATTTAATAATATTCAATCTATCATTCAAGCGAATGATTATTTTTAATTAAATATGAAAATCAGGTGAAATCATCGCCAACAAAAAAGCCCTCGGCAATCCTGCCTACGGGCTTCTTTTTGGTGAAAACGAATGAATCATTCATTAAGCGTGGATATTCTCATGCAGCCAGACGCAAGGCAGATCCGTCAACCCCACACCCGACCAGTCATCCGCCAGCTTGACCACAAAAAGCCGATCTTCCTTGGCGAGATAAGGACGAATTTTTGATGCGATTTGTTCGGCGGACAGATCACTGCGCGCAACCCATGACGTGTACAGGCAGGGGCTGCTGTTCATATCCACCCCGATAATGGCACCGCAGACCGCTGAGTAGTTATTCATATTCCGCAGATCATAGCTAATCAGGTACTCACACATGTGACGCTCCTTCCTTGATGTCGGAGCAATCATGCTACTTTTTTGTACTGATCCTAAAAGTAATAGTCTTGTGTAAAATATGATCAAATTTGTATAATTTTCCAGCAAACTTGACGCAGGTCATCCTCAAACAAAAAAGCCTCCGATGTGATCAACGGAGGCCTTCTGCTAGATCAGAATGGTATAAAACACAATCAACCGAGACATCACTGGCTCAACTGATCAAACAGCGTTTTGGTCGTCGCAAAGCAGGGCAGGAAGCTCACATAGCCATGATAATACGTCGTACCGTAAGTGCTCGCCAGACTGCTATACAGACTCTGCGCGCGCGCGCCTGCGCTCGACATCGCGCCAGTCAGCGCCGGGCTTAAGCCTACGCTGCCATATTGCCCCAGACCAAACTGTCCAGTGCTGCCGGGTACGCTAGCGAGATAGTTCGCTACGATCTTGTTCATGATCGCTGTCGTGTTGTTTACCACCGAGGCTGGATAGCCGACATTGATCTGTGTGCCATCGGTGCTGGAGTGTGGATCAACATCGACCTGTGCAAGCTGTACGGATTTACCCGAGTTCAGCAGCGCACTGGATTGCAGTAGGGTGTTAATAAAACTGACGGTCGGGTCCTGACCGCCATCACATAGCAATAGCGGCATTGACGGCACATAGCTGCGCAGATCATTCGGCAGTGTTGCCTGACGTACCGGATCCTCGGGATGCAGCGGTGGCTGAGCCTTCAGCGCGACATTGCTGACTCCATCCGGATTTTGACTGGTATCCATCAGATAGCTGTAACGATAAGTGTTTCTGACCGCATATTGGCTGGTCGATGCCGAGAACAATACGGGATTTTCGATAGACTGTCCGGCAGGATTTGATGAGGAGCTTGGCGTAAGACTATTGAGCAGACTGGTCTCGGCCTGATCGTTTACGGTGTTGCCAGTGGAGTTTTCCAGTGCTACCGGACCCATCTGGAAGAAGGTAGTCGCCTGTCCGCTTGCTCCCGCCGTTGTAACCACGGTCGCCCAAAAGCTGTCCGTGATACAGCCCGAGGCAGGCTGACTCTGATTCTTACAGTACGACGATGACGATAGCCCAACGAAAGGCACACCACTGCCATTGGCAATCGATCCACTGACCGCAAGGTCACTGATCGCCTCCGGCGCATAAATACCCGCAATGGATGCGCCCGCTGTCGCCGGCGTCCCCGCAGCATCCAGTGCTTTCATCGCAGCCAGCGAGGTATAGCCCCCATATGATGCTCCTGTGACAAAAAGCTTACTGGAGAAATTACTCGCAAAGGCACTGCGTGCTGCCGACAATCCATCGGTCATCTGCTGGGCATAGGCCTGCGCATTGGTCCAGACATCATAGGTCTTGGTGGAGGGACTAGGCCACGTGTGCGCACCCGCCTGCTGATTATGCTGATTGACCAGATTCGTCAGATTGGCAGTATCCGATCCGGCATAGTTGGGCACAACGACGGCATACCCATGCGCCACAAACATGGCAACAACTTCCTGCGCTTCACCATTGGCCGTATTACTGCCTGCCGTATACACCAGACCCGCAGACGCACCCGTCGGATCAAAATTGGCGCTCTGGAGGGCCGTACTTGGCGGATCGATGATCTGGGCAAAATTATAATTCGCAGAGCCTGGCCCATATGCACGGCCACCATGACCAAACAGAATCACAGGTCGTGGACCAGCGCACTGTGGATCAGAGCCGCTCGGCATCAAGACCGCTTCAGAAACCGTAATCGAGGTACCATCGTCATTCTTGGTTGTAAACGGCACATAGTAAGCACTGACGCCACACACTGGCGTGCCTGCAGCCTGCAAGATCGCCTGTACAGGCACGCCATCGACCGTACCCTGACCGCTCAGCAGACTCTGTAACTGTTGCGCCGAGAAGGACGTTTCCAATAGCGGCGAGCCCAGCACCTGCCCCGTCACCGGTACAGTCACCAAGGTATTGGCCGAAACGTTGCTGGTTCCCAAATCGGATGCGCTGGATGTGCTCGCAGGTATTGCGCTCGCACTGGACGCACTACCACCGCCACCACAACCGCCTAGCAATAGCAAACTGGATGCAACCAAGAATAGTGATTTAGGCTTCATTTCAACTCAATATCTCATTGTCCGAATATACACACGGGCACAAATTGAAATAATCAACATATCATTCCAATTTATGTGAACCAGGGCACAGTTTTATAAGATATACCGAGCTTTATGTAAGACAAAAACACAATCTCAGTAGGAATTATTATTAAACTGCCGTCAGAATAATGCGGCAAAATTTATACGATAATAATAAATAGAAGGCAATGTTCTGTCTGACAAAGTATCTCAGCACATAACAGATAATAGAAGTGACATATTTACACCGCATGCGACACAAAGCGGCACTGTCAGCAGAGCGACATTTTAACTCTTAGCAAGAAATATATTTTTTATCTCATAGTCAATAATAATTATTATAAAATTTTCTATTAATCAATGAATAATTCAATTCTTCAGAAAGCTTATTTCTGCGTAAGTCATCTACACCTAACTCAGGAAAATACAAAAAAAAGATAATTGGTTCACAATTTATTTCACTTCATCACCTTGCCTCTTATCTAAAATTCACGTCCAATAAGCTAAAAATTGTCACCAAAATTATTCAAGAGATCATATGATCAGAAAAAATATGGCCAGCAAACGTTACCCACCTCACATTTTAAAACCCACTCAGATACACAACGCATACAATTAAAAATCCACCATAAACCAAAATACGTGTAGCAAGTCACACTTGAATAAATTTTGGTCCAAATAGATAGATATCTAATGCATCTTTAAAGGCATGCATTATTAAGATGCAAATAAAAAATATCTTTCAAACCCACAAAATTTGACCCATAAAAAAAGCCCAAGATCATACGATCTTGGGCTTTTTTTGCTGCGGTATTGACCGCATGGTATATGGCGTCCCCACGGTACGTCAAACATATATTATAATATATTGATTAAATTAAAAATAATTAAACACAAATCAATTGATACCGTTATTTATACCGTTACCAAGTCAACAATCGTCTTTTCAGAGCCACATACAGGAAGTTTATTTTCAAGCTGTCCCCTAACACAGCCGGATACATAACTTTACATAAGTGGCGAAACATTGCTCATCCGGTATTGCAGACTGATTGCTTTACGCACTTGAAGTTTATTTTACAACTTTAATCTTAGGGCATTGATGCCGACCTGATCATTGTCGTATTGTTAAGTAAAACAAGGAGCCAGGATCATGAGTGACTTCGTTGCGCTTGATGTAGCGGTCGCAATGTTCGAACAGTCCGAACGCACAATTCTTGATCTGGTCTACCACGAGCAAATCGTCCCCTGCTTCATGTTTACTGGTGTTTTGAGTGAGCATTTTTTCTCATACACTCTGTATGATCAATTTCTGGACGAATATGGTTTCGTAAATGACTCAGAGCTTCATCAGTTTGATGGAAACAGATACTTTGAGTTCACGGGGTATGTGTATATCCCTCAATTCCATGACTGTGCCACACTGATGCAAGATGGACATATCACGCTCAATAAGATCAAAATTTCTCAGGCATTGAACTGCAAACAGGTTCTATTCTATCAAGATGAGATGAAGTTTCAGGGTGAATACAAATTAAATCAGCAATTTAATGATGAAAGAGATTTTCAGGTTGTTGAAAGAGGCAGCCACAAAAGCATAGACATCACATTGGAGCGTCAGAATTGTTTATTCAGGCTTGACGAACTCTCCGCAATCTTTAAGAGCAGTGAGCAATACTCTGCTGATGAATCAGCGACAAAGCCTCTAGAGCATCCGGCGACAGTTCCTGATCCTGTCGATCCTGTTAGAGTCACGTTCGATGATAATTACAGGTACGCTCTGATTTTTCATCATCTTCTCAACTATGGTCAGACTCAGAATCTGTATACGAGAGAGGAAATTGAGAAGCAAGAAAATCTGATTAACCAGATTTCCAAAGCCGCTGCTGTGCGCAAAAATAGTGACTCAACTCTGAGTAAAACATTTGGCGATGCATCGAATGCAGCCGTAGGCAAGGAGCTTAAGTCCCGGTCAAGTCCATCCGCGAAACTTGTCAATATCGCAGCGCTACTGATTTTTCTGGAGTCAGTGTTAAAAGACAACAACAAATCATCAATTATAAGAGAAATCAGAAACATAGAACGAAGAACTCAACTCCGGAAATTGTTTAAGATTGAACATCCAGAAATTGAAGAGAATTTCCTGGTCGGGACATTGAATACAGCATTGAATGGACTCAAGCACCTGATAGACATGGATAAATAATTCTGGAAAATTACAGAAATTTCCATATAAAGCGGTAAAGCTACTCAAGACGGCAGACTGATCCTCAGCGAGTTCAAACGAACACGCACGATCAGAGGTCTTCTACCATGGCTATATTATCTTTACCACCTGCCAAACGCCTTCTGCGTCTATCTCAGGTACTGGAGCGCTTTCCAGTATCCAAGTCGCAATGGTACAAAGGTATTCGCGCTGGTATGTACCCCAAACCCTTGAAGCTTGGCAAAATGAGTTTCTGGTATGAGGACGATATCAACGCCCTGATCGAGGGTCAGTAAAATGTCTGATCTCGATTTCTTTGATGACGTGACCAGTGAAAATTTAGACCCGACAACCATGTCAGGTTTATTCATCAGTTCTACCAGTACGTCGAGTGTTAAACCCAAGTCCACAGATTGGCAAGATCCTTTGCCAATCTCAACCAAACTGTTGCCGGTCATGCCGTTTCATGATCGGCTGTTGCCTGAATCACTACTGAAATATGTAAAAGCTGAAGCATCAAGCATGCCCTGCAATGTTGAATATGTGGCAGTGTCTTTGCTGGCCGCTTTGGGAATCACGATTGGTACACGTGTCGGGATTAAACCCAAGCAGCATGATGACTGGATGGTGGTTGCGCCATTGTCGGGAGCAGTGATTGGCGAGCCTTCAATGAAGAAATCACCTGCCGTTGCCAAGGGTCTCAAACCGCTTGCTCATCTCAGACACTTTGAACATACAAAGCTTGATAAAGCCTTGGCTGAATATCGTCATCAAGTTCATTTCCATGATGCGCAATTGAAGTCACTCAAGGCTCAATTAAAAGCTGCCGAAAAAGCCTGTGACTTTGATCAGTACGAGCAGATCGCTAAAGACATCGTTACGACCCAAGAATATGCACCGCAGCAACCCAAGTCACGGCGCATCAAAACCGATGATGCAACATGGCAAGCTGTGCTGAAACTGCTGGTTGATAATCCATACGGGATGATGGTTTTCCAAGATGAATTGATCGCATGGTTAGCCCGACTAGATAAGGACAGCAATGCGTCTGAACGCGGCATGTATCTACAAGGGGCGAACGGGCTGGACACTTACGAGATTGATCGTGTGGGGACTGGGCCGTTAGTCATTCCCCGCCATTGTGTCGTCGTCTTTGGTTGCATACAGCCGGATGTGTTGTGCAAATATCTGGCGAATGCCATCAATCAGGGCGGTAATGATGGTTTATTCCAGCGTATCCAGTTGATGGCTTTTCCCGATCCAGTGCCATGGAGCTATCGTGATCATGAGGTAAATTCGGTCATTCAGGATCGCGTCAACCGCCTATTTGAGCGTAGCAATGAGCTGTCAGCCGATGATCTGATCCACATGGGGGCTAGTCCTGCTGATCAAGCTGGCTCTATCCCGTTTTTTCGCTTTACAGACGAGGCACAGGCGCTGTTTATCCAGTGGACGACACATCTACATACCGAGACGATGACAGGTCAAATTAACCCAATCCTGGCCCAGCACTTCGGTAAATACGATAAGCTGATGTCGGCTTTAGCGCTGATGTTTCACATCGTCGAATATATCGAAACGGGCTATCGTGGTGGTGTCAGCTTGCGCTCGGCTCAGTATGCGGCAGACTGGTGTGCTTTCCTTGAATCTCATGCCAGACGCATTTATGGCATGATCTCAAGCCAGAGCATCAAATCTGCGGCCAAGCTTGCGGAGATGCTGCAACAGCTTGTGCATAACGAACCAGAGCATATCTGGATCAAGGACGGCTTTACCGCCAGTCAGGTTCTGCCAAAAGACTGGAGTGGCTTAGGCGACGTAAAGACCATCAAAGAGGCACTGGAGACGCTTGTCGATCACCATTGGCTGATTGCCATCCCGAAGCCGACAGGGCCCAGAGGTGGACGGCCTAGTGTGCGGTACTGGATCAACCCAAAGCTCAGCGACAAATCCCCTGCTCAATGAAGGCAGGGGTATTGATGGTTTTGCAGGTTAATTGAGCCTTACAGCGGTTTTGTCAGTTAAAAAGGGAGTTATGTGCTGCAATTAATTTCGTTCTGTGCTGCACATTATAAGCCTTACGCAGCAAGGCTTTCAGGCTTTGCAGCAGGGCTGCGTGGTGTGTGACATTTTTTATGGGGTGCGGGCCTCCCGCGGACCGGGAGGGTTTGGACATGGGAATGGAGGCGGACGGAGAAGCTGGTAGGTCGGAAGACAAGATTCTCGCTTATAACGGTCTAGGTAGTTATACTCTCATTTAAGGAGCTAATGCCAAATCATATTCCTTTGGAGATTGCTCTGACGCAGTTAATCGTTTACCTGAGTTAAGCAGAATCAATGCTTGGGGTCCTACATAAAAAGCTTTCACTTTGCTGAAATGCTTTTTAAATGCCGAAGAAAACCGTCTCATAAGCCATTGGGCTTCTATAGAATCTGAAACCGTCGAAACCCGCCCACTGATAACACAGTCCGCTCCCCAAGCACCTCCAGGAGATATAACAACAGTATCTTGATTTATTAACTGATCTATTGCGTAACGACTTTCCGAACCCACTTTTATTGGTCTTACATTAATTTTAGACAAGTCTTTTGCTAATAGAAATGCTTGGCCACTTGATGCAGAGTCTGTTGACGCTTCCCCTAAATGGGGAATATTTACTCCTTTTTTGAAACTATCCACGCCATTCAGATTCGAAAACTGTCCCATCCTGACATATTGCAGTTGAGCATCGTGCTCAATTGTATCTAATATCAAAAGGATGTCATCTTTTAGAGCAAAGAAATGTATCTGCTTCATGGTATTACCGTTTTGGTACAAGTATTAATTTGTCATTAGGAAATTGTGCCCTAATCCGCGCTGCTGCTGCCGCCTCTGCGGGGGTAGGCGTCACGCCATCACTTAGAGTGGTAACTGTCTGAATACGGATAGTAGAGGTACCATTCGTTGCAGTTATATCAACGAATGTTCCACCTTTTGTTCCACCTCCAGGTCCAGCAAACCACTCCTCAGATGCTCTACCAGCCCCACCAGTAATGGTGAACCCTTTAGCTTCAAGCCCAGTAGCTAGTTCATCATTTAACGCCCGAGTTGAACTACTTCCCCATCGACCTCCAGAGCCGCTCAAATAGCGCTGTAGCAATGGCGACATAGTAGTGTCAGTTGAAGCGCTTGATACTACCGAATTCTTTGCTAATCCATCCGTGAGAAAAAACATCACCGCATTCGAAAGATTTGACCAATTAAAGAAGTCAGATGATGGATGGGCGATTGACTCCCCGTACATTTGAGCATTTTTAGTAAACTGGTCATATGTTAGTTGTCCAGCTTTATAAGCCTCCCAATCCAGAGCATACATCCCACGGTAATCATCAGCTGAGAGTAATCCTGTCGGATCGGTGTTCATCACGGGGTTATTTCCCGCGTAGGCGTATGGGTTAAGCCCTGCCTTTAACCCCGTGGGATCAGGTTCCATATACCGACCCAACTCAGGACTATAGAACCGATTCAGGTTGTAATACAAGCCACTTTGCACATCAAAGTACTGACCCGGGAAGCGCAGGTTGATCACGACACCATTAGTCAGCGTCACATCAGTAGGTTGCTGCACACCAAATGCATCTGGATTCCAGTACCACACCTGTTGACCTGTCTGCGCATCCATACCCTGACGTGGTTTGCCCAGATAGTCCGTGGTGATGTAGACAATGCGATTGCCGGGATAGACCGCAGCCACAGGACGATCACCCATCCAGACATATTCCACGATCACATTGCCACTAGCGTCGTATTCACCGATTAGATGACTGCTTTCATCATAAGCGTATTGACGATCAATGTTAGAGCCGCCACGGAAAGTGCGCTCATGCTTGTGGTTGTAATCAAAATGTTCGAACGTATATTGTGGATAGTTAGGATTTTGCCCCTCTTCACGACGACGTCCAGCATAGTCATAGCTCGCGGGGCCGCTATAGGTTTGATTCATTTCCCCTTGGTTCGTATAACTAAAGGGCATCGAAACGCCGTTCTTGCTCCAAGTCGCCAGATGGTTATTCGTGACATAGGTGTAAGTTGCGCTGCCAATCAACGGATTGGTCGATGACACTGTCTTGCGATTGCCATTGTTGTCATAGGTGTAACTGGTGCTATAAGTCGTTCCACCCGCAGGGGCATTGGTAAAGCCTTCAGAGGTTAACTGATAATTGTTGTCATAGCCGTAAGTAAAGATATCAGTACTGTTTTTGGTCTTCTGCTTCAGGTTGCCATCATTGTCATAGACATCATAGGTTTCCTGAAAGACCTGATTTCCACCTGAACCAGTGTTCACGATCTTTTGCACGAGATTCTGATCGTTCAGCCATTGCTGCCATGTCCCGCCATTACCCCACGTGAAGTTACTCAGGCGATCAGCGCCATCATAAGTAATATTCTGAAGGATATAGGTGGTGCCCCATTGGATACGGGCCAGCATGCCACTGGTATTATCGTAGCCGAAAGTGACCTTGTTACCCGATGGGTAGGTGAACGTCTGCAACCGACCTGCTGTTGAGTAGGTATATCCATTGGTCAAGGTCGAGCTTGGATAGCCCCAAGCCTGAGGGGTCGTATTATGCTGACTCTTGCTGGTGACGCGATGCAGCGTGTCATAACCGTAATCGGTATTGACGCCATCGGCTGTATTCGCAGTCACATGATCCAGATTACCGTAAGCACTTTGGTCATACACATAGCTGTCGTTATAAGCCAGAGAGCTATAGTTCGATGCTGTGGAAGAGCAGGTGTTATTCACAGGACGATTCATCTCATCAATGCTATTGAAGGCACATTGACGATCTACATGTGTAATGCCTGTAGGATTGTTGTCGAGGTCATAGGCATAGTCTTTTTCGCCAAAGTCAGAGTTTTGCTCTTGACGTAGCAGGTTCTGGTTTTTGAAGAGCCGTGATGATCCTGCAGTATTAGCGGCACTTTCCGTCTTGTTGTTATCTGCGTCATCAAAATCTTTGGTATCAGTGTAGTTGTTACCATCGATATGCGTTGCGACACGATTCAGAGAATCATAGGTCCATTGGTTGACGATACCCAAAGCCGTTGTGGTGTTCTTGACGTTGCCGTTATTATCATAAACAAGATCTACTGTCTGACCACCAGCCCAGCCATTCTGAGTACGACGCACACGTCCATTACCATCCAGTTCTTTATCCTGCATGGATATAGTCGTACCATTCGACCCAATTTGCTTCACCTGATGGATAACGTTATTCGGGAAATAGGCATAAGTCTCATAGTTGCCATTGGGGGCGGTTTTTTGAGCTAATCTGCCAAGATTGTCATAGATATAGTTAGTGATGAAGCCATCTGAATCTTGCGACCATTGCAAATGTTGCAATGCATCGTAAGTAGCGGTGGTGATTTGAGTCAACGATCCTGATGTATGCGTGGTGATATGAGCATGATAGGCAGAATCATACTGAATGGTGTCGGTACTGCCATCTGGATAGCTGATGTTCTGAGGCAGACCAGCACTGTTATAATTAGTATATGAGGTGGTTCGCAGGACACGCGTGCCATTGCTGCTCACGTTTCGCTGAGTCTGCGAAATATTCCCATTGGTATCATAAAAATACCAAGTGGCCTCTTGAATCTGCCCAGCAGATTCTCGTGGTGGAGTCATGTATTTTAGCAAGCCATAATTAGGTTGCGACGAGTCCTCGTAATAGACGTAAGTGATCTTTTGACTTAGACTAGTAGGCTGATTAGGATAAGCTTTATCCTGCTCAGTGATTTGCCCACGTAAATTGATGGTGTTGGTGACGTTTAATTCAGGAGCTGCGATGGAATTTGGTGTATTAAAGTTGTTTGGCGTTGAACCATCGCTTAACGTGGTATAATAGTAGGTGGTTTTCCGCTGGAATTGTGTGCCAACCGCCTCGATAACATACCAGATACGTTGCAATGCTTCATATGCATATGTAGTCTGATTCTGATTGTAATCGGTAATACTGGTGACCCTTGCATTTCCTGTATCAAAAACGACTTGCGAAAGAGGATGCGCACCATCTGTTACGCAAGGATACCCAGAGATATTCATGGTCATCTGAGTATTGCTGGGCGTACTCATCGAAATGCTTGTTGTCTGATTATTCACGTTATCAGGAGCAAAGCTCATGCTGATGGTATTGGCAACATCATCATAAGTCGTAGTCGTTCCCCATACCGTATTGGCATTGGAGGGATAAACATTTGTAGTATTGCCTGGATATAAAGCAGCAGTTACGGTAGTTTGTGATGTTGATAACGTTTGGTTTGCTGGATTAAAGACATAATTCTGATTGGAATAGAGCCAATTCTCCACCTGATTTCCCAACTCATTGTAAACACTCGCCAAGATTGGGAAGCCATACTTATTAGGATCTACTGTGCTCTGTCCATGCAAAAGCTGAAATGCAAAGCTCATCCCCCCAGTGAGATAGACCGAGTAATTGAATGTCGCAATTGCATTACCGTTATTGAGTGCATAATTATAAACTACGCGCGGAATATACCGTCGAACGGGGTTATTCTTCTGATCATAAGAATCATACGTGTAGTAGTATAGCTCCGCTTCCTGTATGTCATTGTTTGACCCATAGCCTGTTTGGCTCTGGGTGAAAAGCTTCACATCCGAAACAGGCAATTGCATCGGCAAAGCGGCATTTGAGATCTGAGGATTACTGCCATTTGTAAAAGGAATCGTCTGGGATGGCGAGTGGGTTAGTGTGAGTTTGTTGTTGCGATTATCTTCAACAGTGGTCATGTTGAAATTGCTGTCATAACCGAAGGTAAGCTTTGTACCATTGGGATAGGTCGCTTGTGTAAATCGAAGATAAGCCGTACCTTGATTCCAAGAACCATTTTGAGATAATTGGGATATTGTAGCGATATAAGTAATGCCATTTCTGATTACGATGATTTGGCCATTGGCTTGTGACTTACTGAAGTTGATGTCACCATACTGTGTACCTGATGATGGCTGGGTTCCTTCTTCTGTCAGAAACTGTTTGCTCAAAGGATCAACCGCATCATTAATGCGGGTAACCTCTGATTCGAGATTACCGTTTGAGTCTACCTGCACACCACCATTTGGAGCAATTTTAATCAACTCATGGAAATAAAATTCTTGCTCAACTCCCGGTAACTTCACTACATATACTTCAGCAAGATATTGTCCGGCACCATACTTGGCACTTGCTGACAGAGTAATAGCATCTGGCTGCACAAAATTAGCGATGTAGTTGGTGTAGTTGTCGCTCCATCCACCAGCAGTTTGCATCGGATCCAGATAATTAATGATCGACCATCCATTAGATCTGACCTGACCTTTATAAATAATGCTGTAAGGTAAAGCACCTTTAATTAATTGCTTGGAGTATTGTTGCTCGCCTGATAATAAGTCATAGCCTTTCGTACATGACTGAATACCAGGTGCATTCGCCGCTGAATAACTTTGGGTAGCAGTATCAGCAAAAGAGGGCGATGCTCCTGCGACAAAAGCAAGGAGCAATAATGAAAAGGGAACAAAATTCTTAATAAAGTTTTTAAAATTCATGATTAATCTGTTTATTTAAGTGATCTTAAGAGGTTGGTGTACTGGATGACTGAAGCCGCTGGAAAATGGCACTAGATGTTGCATGTGCAGCAGTTGTTCCTTCACTATCGCCTCTTACTAAGGCAAGTCTGGCATTTAGACAATCTGGGGTTTCTTCGTATTTTATAAAATTCGAACCACAGGTTTGAACGACCGCATCTTCAGTTCGCTTATGCGATTGATACCATTTGACAGTACGCACTTGCTGAGGAACCTTAACTTCGACACGTGTTGCTTTTTCTAGAGAGTCTGGTCGTGAACAACCAGCTAATGTCAACGTAAAGACGTATAGGCAAAAGCAGAGGTGAATAGATAACTTCATCACGTAAGTTTCCTTACAACATCCAAAATATGAATTATCGTACTCTAATGTTTGCTTTTTGTTAAAACAAGCTAAATGAAAAAATAAATTTCATGACTCAACACGTGCTTATCAGTTTTTCAAAATATCCACAATGTGAAGATACATCAATGATGCCTTTCACGATCATTCAGAAAGTTGATCCCTAGTGGGATAGAGCAGAAGATCAGCGTGAGGAGTAGATAGGGCGTGCATTCAACCGTGCCCCCCTCCCATACTCCGTCTGGAGTAAGTCTAGTCATGTGAACAAAAAGCACGTCATGAGTGGAATGCTACTCCAAAGATCCACATGCTCCGCATGTCAATCTTTGAAGCAGCTACATTTGAGTAGGTTGTGTTTCTGATGTCATCGACTTGGCAACACGGTACACAGTGGCAATACCGACATCACAGAGCTTGGCAATGTCCTCTTTGGTGAGATTACCGGCTTTTAAATGCTTCTTGATGGCATTGTGTTTAGCCTGATTCGGACGTTTACCAGTGGCGACATATCCGACACGCGCCTGACCCTGCTTGATACGTTCAATCCGCTTCTCGTTGTCCAGTCGGGCAATGGTTGCCAGCAGGTCGATCAGCAGATTGTTTATTGGTGACAATAAAGCATTACTGATATTGTCAGTCTGGTTCAGCACCATGTGTGTTGTCGGCAGATCATGGATGACCAGCTTTAGACCTTTCAGATTGATCTTGGCTTTGAGGGTCTCAAAGTCTTTGGTCTGAAGTCGGGATAAGCGATCTACCGACTCAACCAGCAGAATATCCCCGTCATTGGCCGCATTCAGGAGCTTTTCTAACTCCGGTCTATTGAGCTTGGTGCCTGAAATGTTCTCTTTGAAGATCACATGTTCTAGACCGTGTGATGTAGCAAAGGCTGTCAGAGAATCCACAAAGCGTTCAGCATCCTGATCTTTGGTACTGGCTCTGAGGTAAATTAAGCACTTAGGTATATGTTTCATGATGATTTATCATTTGGCTTGCGAAAGCAAAGTATAACAATAAACTATCGTTTAATAAATGAATTTATGTTATTTGATAGGTGTTTTTAGATACCTATCAGTTTATTTTTTAGCTAATGCTTAATGATAGAAGATGATTGAAAATCCAGAGTTTATTACACTGGTAATTGTTCGTTTAACTCTTCCATCACCGCATTGGCAACATCTCGGACCAGATTCGCCAGTGACTCATGCTCAGAAATGACATCAAATGCCAGCTTGGGATGATTCTGCATCTGAGCGTCCAGAATCACAGGCAGCAGCAGATTGAACAGATGATCTATGAAGGGATCAAGGTAATCGTCCGGCTTCACATCTGGATCAACGTACAAGCCCAACACATCGATCATCAGATGATAGGTTTTATCAATCACCTCATGATCGAATGCAATGCCGTAAAAGCCTTTAAGCTGATCATGGTCATCAATGAAATGAAAGCATTGTGACTCTGGATTACATCTACAATTGAGATATAAGTCATTGATTTGTTTATTTGTACTGAATTTTAATTTGGAATCAGATGATACTTCTATGATTTTTAACATATTTAGTTCCTAGTATTGGATTTTTTAATTTGTGAAGTACCGAAAGTCCTGTCATAAGATGCAGGGACATACTTCTTTTGGGTTGTTTTAGCGAAGTAGCTGTAACGCTCTATCGCATCGTCAAAGTCATCGGGTGACTTCAACGCATGAAAATAGCCACGTTCTGCGGGCAATCTGAGGTTGAACTCAGTGCCGCATCACATGCGTGAGTTTGTTTATTGAAGTGATGGCTTTATCGAACAGTGGCTGTGGATCATCTGAATCCACGATCAACATCAGGTGAATGTGTAGCTTGTAAGCCTTTTCTAAGGTGTACCCATAGGCTATAGGCGTTCGTCCTATGCCACGTTTAATGCAGGGCATAAGCCTGATCAGATCAAATGCGCCAGTAATATAAATCGTGATATGGCCGAGCATGGGGATTGGTCATTGTGTCTCTAGCATGTTGCAGCACGGCAATGATGCGTTCAAGGTTATGCTGATTGAACTGGTATTTCGTATTTGAGTTTATTTTGTACTTGCCGAAGAAACGGCCATGCAGAAAAGATAAGATTTGGGGCTGTACTAGATTAGCAAAGGTGCTAGTCTATGTTTATGAAGCTAACTCATTGTAAGTTATCTAAGAATCATCAGAAAAAGTTGCTCGAATTCTTCGTGCTAGAAGTTACTGCTCGAAGTGCCGCTGATTTGCTTGAAATTCACCCCAATTCTGCTGCTTTGTTTTACCATAAAATTAGACTAATAATCACTCATTATGTTGAGCTAGAAGCCCGTGAAATGTTCGATGGACAGATCGAACTGGATGAGAGTTACTTTGGCGGAACTCGTAAAGGAAAGCGTGGTCGTGGGGC
>Ga0164294_10000127_pt1 | contig 69111 bp, 63 predicted proteins | sample GEODES005metaG_FD_111479 | JGI IMG/M metagenome (GOLD analysis project Ga0164294, IMG submission 111479) | Oligotrophic lake water microbial communities from Sparkling Lake, Wisconsin, USA - GEODES005 metaG | ecosystem: Environmental > Aquatic > Freshwater > Lake | place: USA: Sparkling Lake... | reverse complement strand
GATTAATGGCGGTCAGCACATGCAGTAAGCATCGTAACTATCAGAGATGATTTTAATTCTGGTAGAATTCCGCTCCTGCCTCGGTGGTGGAACTGGTAGACGCGCCGGACTCAAAATCCGGTTCCGAAAGGAGTGACGGTTCGATTCCGTCCCGAGGCACCAAATCGTAGGATTTCAAATCAAGCTCCCTTTATGGGGGCTTGTTTGTTTTTAAGCGTTGATTTTTAGGCGGCGTTTTAGCCGACTAGAAATGAATGACGGGAGTTGCGAAGATAAGCTCTCTTGGCAAGTGACCAGACTACTTCAAGCGTTTTGCTTGGGCGCTGCTTCCGCTGTCGCTTCCTGGGTAACACTAGCATCTGCTAGTGCAGGCGCAGGCTCAGATACTGCGGCCTCAGATGTCGCGGCATCTGCTGCACTATCACTGCTCACTGTATCGCCTTCTGGCTGAGTGACTGCAGCGATTGGCGCTGCTTCTGGATTCTGAGCTTCGGCACTAGGTGCTGGCAACTCAGCTACGGCAGGATCGGCGCTCACTGCTGCAGCTGGGGCAGATGCAGCGGGTAATGCGGGTTGAGCGGGCTCAGCCGCCTTATCTAAAACAGGCTCTTCCTTTTTGTCCTCTTTTTTGGGTTTCTTTTGCGGCTGCTTGGCGCGAATATTTTGCGCCATCACCAAGGTCGCAAATAAACCTAATGCTGCCAGCATAATGATTACCGAGGTCGGAGTGAAGGTCACTACTGCCATCAATCCCAGCACAACCAGTATGGCCACTGGCAGCATCGCCAACTCTGCAATAAATACAAACGGCGTCACAAAGGCCGACATCAGCAAAATAAAGCTAATCCACTGAGCGCTAAAATCTTTGCTAAACATGGCATGCACGCCAACACTTAAAAACAGCAACCCAACCGGAAACCTTACCCACCAATTTCCCCAGAAGCGTCGACTAGCAACACGGGTGTCGCTCATGTAGCGCTGCTGTTCTTCAATCGCCTCTTCGGTCCATTGCCAATGCTTAGCTTTGACTAATTGAAAACCTTCCGAGTTGAACCAAAAAACCAAACCGTACAACCACAATATCAAAGGCATGATCCAGTCGGCGGGACCTTGGTCAGGACTGAATGCGTAAAGGGTCTGCACCGCGGCCGGCGTGCCCAAACTAACTAGCGTTGGAATCGTGGCATTCGACAAACGCTCTTCTCTGCTGAGAATGATGTAGTCGCCATTGATGCCCGGTTGCTTTTTCATACTTATCGCGCTTGTTGAGATTGCCGCTTGCGCAGCAGAATCACACCATAGGTTGTGAGGCCAGCTAGCAAAATCACCACTGCCACAATGCCTTCCCATGGAAGATTACTAACGATCCAGCCAATAATGGTGAGTAGTAGAACACCCACGACCACTATAAGGACGAGAATCAAGGGTTCACGCCAGGCCCAGAGATTAATAAGGGCTACCACTGACGTGCCCACCAACCATTCACCGGGCATCTGCATTTGATTCACCACCACAACCCAGTACATTAGACCGATCATCACTACCGCCAGCGGTACGCGTATCGCTGGATGAGACGCTACTGTCCATTCTTGCTCTTCAGGGATGTCCGACACGGGTCTGGGTAAACTCGGCTCAAATAAAACACCTTCGCGTCGCCAACCTCGCCGCTGTCGACTACCAAACCAGCTCATGATGAATGGTGCGCAAAGCACTACAAGGACATAAATTCCCACAGCCCAAATCCATGCACTACCCGGCGCCGCGAACAGCGCCTTGATACCCAGCCAAAGAAACACGGTGATCAAGACCAATCTCTGCAGCCGACGACTCCAGCGCGCACGAACTTCGTCCGTGTCTTGATATCCAGTCATCAGGTTTTGCCGCTGCTTCATCACAATGCCCTTACTTGCATACTTACTTACTTGATGCCATGTTTACACAACACTTTACTTGCATATTTTAGCATTTTGATTCTTATTAGAAACGATAAAAAATCGGATGATTTAAAGTGCCACTAGGTGCTGTTTATCGTTCAGCATTCACTCAAAGCCTGCCCTCATTATTAAGTCTTGGACACGGCGAACAATCGATCTGACAATATTTGTCTTTTATCGACAATAGTTTGTCTTTAAAACCATTTTTTGGTAAAGCACAATCGCTTCAATCGCAGCGTAAATTTCTATCTAGATTTTTAGGCAAGATACCGCACAAGCCACATCGAAAAATATGATTGATCATCGACCATCGTTGTCGATTATCAATCTAGTTTTTACTGATGAGAAAAATCAACATAAACAAATTTTCGTTTGATTCAAAACGATTCAAATCCATACGCATAATTACTACTCACCCAGAATTAATTTGATGTCAGGCACGTAATTTGCCAGTGCGAACCAATCCACACCATTTAGTGGATCAACTTTCATTGATCTAGTCTAGGGAGTACCTAATGAGAAATACCAAACGCGTTCGCTCTTTACGAGCAACGCAAGGCTTTACGTTAATTGAATTGATGATCGTCGTCGCGATCATCGGCATCCTCGCTGCTGTGGGTATACCGGCCTATCAAGACTACACCGCTAAAGCGCGTGTTTCTGAAGGCCCAAGTCTAGCGACACCCGCTATGACTGCACTTGGTGTTGCCTGTAGCGACGGCACCTTGTCAGAAAAAAATACTTCACTCACACACGATGATCTGGGACTACCCGCAGCAACAGTCATAAAAGGAAAGTTTGTTAAATCTGTGACTGCCGCTGGCGTATCAGCCACTTCAGCAACCGTGACTATCGTGTATGCGGCCGGAATCCCTGGCGTATCCGATGGTGACAACCTGGTATATACCGGCACCTGTGCCGCAGGCTCGGGACTGACATGGTCAATCGCTGGCACGGTTCCAGCGCGTCTACAACCTAAAATCTAATTTAGTTTAATAAAAAATGGGGAGCCATCGCTCCCCATTTTTTGTTCAACTTATTGAAGTTAACACCATCGATTTAACTTCATCAATTCAGCTTACAGCGCTGCTTTCAATAGTCTGCCCATCTCTGATGGATTACGCGTCACCTTAATTCCGCATGCATCCATAATTTCTAATTTAGCCTGAGCTGTATCAGCACCACCAGAAATCAACGCACCGGCATGACCCATACGTTTACCCGGAGGGGCGGTTACGCCAGCGATGAAACCAACCACCGGTTTTTTCATATGGTCTTTGATCCACTGCGCAGCATTAGCTTCATCGGGACCACCGATTTCACCAATCATAATTACCGCATCGGTATCAGGATCGTCGTTAAACATTTGCATAATGTCGATGTGCTTTAAGCCATTGATGGGATCACCACCAATACCCACCGCTGACGATTGACCTAAACCCAACGCTGTCAATTGACCTACCGCTTCATAGGTAAGTGTGCCGGAGCGCGAGACCACACCAATACGACCTTTTTTGTGAATATGGCCGGGCATGATACCGATCTTGATTTCATCGGGTGTGATTAAACCGGGGCAGTTAGGGCCGAGCAAAAGTGTTTTGCTACCGGCTTTTTTCATTTTATCTTTCAGCGCCAGCATGTCACGCACCGGTATACCTTCGGTAATGCAAATGGTGAGCTCTAGCTGAGCTTCCACTGCCTCCCATATCGCATCAGCCGCGCCCGCAGGTGGCACATAAATAACTGATACGGTTGCACCAGTCGCTTGCTTGGCTTCTTTTACGGTGGCGTAAATGGGTATGTCTTCAAAATTTTCGCCGGCTTTTTTTGGATTCACACCAGCGACGAAACAATTTTTTCCATTGGCATAGTCTCTGCACATACGAGTGTGAAATTGACCGGTCTTACCAGTAATGCCTTGGGTGATGACTTTGGTATCTTTATTAATCAGGATTGACATGGTTCTTCCTCACTTATTTACCGCTAGCGGCGGCTACCACTTTTTGTGCTGCCTCTTCCATCGTGTCTGCTGAGATGATGGGTAATCCAGAGTCAGCGAGCATTTTTTTACCGATATCTTCATTGGTACCCTTCATGCGAACGACCAAGGGTACTTTGAGAGAAACGGCCCGTGATGCGGTGATCACACCTTCAGCGATCACATCGCAACGCATAATGCCGCCAAAAATATTCACTAAAATCGCTTGCAGGTGAGGATTGGTCAGCATGATTTTGAAAGCTTCAGTCACTTTCTCAGCCGTAGCACCACCACCCACATCTAAAAAGTTAGCTGGCTCACCATTGAACAACTTAATCGTATCCATGGTTGCCATAGCAAGACCGGCGCCATTCACGAGGCAGCCGATGTTTCCATCTAAAGAGATATAAGCCAAATCAAATTTTGATGCTTCAACTTCCGCTGGATCTTCTTCATCGATATCGCGGTAAGCGACAATTTCTGGATGACGATACAAGGCATTTGAATCGAAATTAAATTTCGCATCGAGCGCAATCACTTTGCCATCACCCGTAATGATCAATGGGTTGATTTCAGCGAGTGAAGAATCGGTATCCCAGTAGGCCTGATACAAACCCTGCAAGAGAGTTCGCGCTGCGGGGATAGAACCGGCCGGCACACCAATTTTTGCGGCAATATCATCAGCTTCTTTATCTTTTAATCCGGTCGCCGGATCGATTTCAATTTTGTGAATCAGTTCTGGATGCTTCTCAGCGACTTCTTCGATATCCATACCGCCTTCGCTGGATGCCATTAACACCACGCGTTGCGAAATACGATCTGTGACCATCGATACATATAATTCTTTTTTGATGTCTGCGCCTTCTTCAACCAGCAAGCGGCGAACTTTTTGTCCTTCAGGACCAGTTTGATGCGTGATGAGTTGCATACCCATAATCTGGTTCGCGTACTCACGCACCTGATCGATGGATTTTGCCACTTTGACGCCACCACCCTTGCCGCGACCGCCGGCATGGATTTGCGCTTTAACGACCCAGACTGGTCCGCCTAATGTTTCGGCTGCCTTGATCGCTTCATCAACACTCATACAAGCGATACCGCGCGGAACCGTAACGCCATATTTTTTGAGTATTTCTTTACCTTGGTATTCGTGAATCTTCATGCGGACTTCCCTTCCGATGCAATGGATATGGATTTAATCAAGTTATGCTTAATGTTTTGCTTAATGCTTTGCTTAATGCTTTACCGAATAAAATTTTTACGTTTTGGATAGAGACTGTTTATCGAGAATTCAGTTTTAATTATTGGCGCTAGGTTTGATGTGCCAGCGCGGATAATATTTTTCAACGGCCGGCCCATCACGACGCAGTGCCTGACAACGATCGAGTTGAAATGGCACCTGAGTCATATCCGTACCTGAGCCGGTATCACCCGTCGGCAAAACATCGCCAGCGAATGCCTGTATGGCAGCGGTAGGCAGCACACCAGCCAGCTCGGTCAAGTGTGTGCAACCTTCTATACCAGCCAAGCGTTCCCGTAATTCCTTACGAAAGCCTCTCATCAAGTTCAGACCTATGAGTTTTTTGTAGGCAGGGCCGATGGTGTTGCAATAGCCTGGATAGGGCACCGCGTCGGATACAGCATCGACGTCAACTATCGTCAAACTGGTATTGATGGTGATTCGCAGCCAAAGATCATGAATGGGGTCGCCTGGTAGGCGATCACCAGAAGCTAAATGAGACACACGGGTTTTGGTATCGGTGATACGGGTATCGATATCCCACAAGCCGTCTTCGCGCTCAAAGGCCTGTGCTTCTATGTTGCGAACATGGCGCAAAGCACGAGATAGTTTCGGCGCGGGGAGTGACATAGTTCCGATAGCGTACGCAAAAGCTTGTTAGCTTGAGCACGAATTCTGGAATTGTGCAGCCTGTCGCAGTTTCTACGACTGGTGCCGCTCATGCGGCGCTGCAAAGCTGCCGAAGTTTAGCACAGACCACTGGGGCGATAGGCTAAAAAAGTTGCCATAATTTCAATCATTAAGCTTACTAATGAACTTAAATGCGGGTGAATTTATGGGCTAGTGAGCTCATTTTTAACTTGGCTCTATGTGACGAGCGCGTTTGATGACGAACTGAATTGCGCTATTTGAAAAACCACGCTGCTGTAAGAAGCGCATCTGCTTTGCACGTTCCTCATGCGAGGTTGCAGCCACTCCAAATTTTCTCTCCCAGACTTGGAAAGCGCGCTCATTCTCGCCTTCCAACAATGAAATTCGTAACGGTGACACATATTCATCATCCAAACCATGACTTTGAAGTTCAGACAATATGCGTGAACTACCAAATCGGGCAGCGCGTCGATTAACTAAGGACTCTGCAAAGCGCGCCTCAGAAAGAAATTTCTGCGCCACTAGCCAATCCAGCAACTGATCGAGATCGTCTCCCTCTTGGATATGACGCGTCAATTTGCGCGCCAATTCAAGCCGGCTGTGCTCGCGCGCCGATAGATACCTCAGCGCCCGAGCTTTCAGGCTAATTCTTGGTCGCGCCATAACGAATCAACGATGATGAATCAAGGACGACGAATCAAAGACTATTAAGTATCAAGCTTCTTTTACCTCAGCGGCAGCCTTAGCGGCTTTTTTTGTAGGCGGCGCCTCATCATCAGCGGCGGCTGCAACCGCCGCAGGCTTGACAGACTTGGCGGGCAACGATGGTAAAACTGGCACGCCCAAATGCTCACGAACCTTATTCTCGATTTCATGTGCAAGCTCTGGACGATCTTTGAGATACGTACGCGCATTATCCTTACCTTGACCAATGCGCTCGCCGTTATAGCTATACCAAGCACCCGATTTTTCTACGATTTTTGCTTCTGAACCCAAATCGAGAATTTCTCCCTCACGCGAAGTGCCTTCTCCATACAAAATGTCGAAATGCGCTTCTCTAAACGGAGGAGCCACTTTATTCTTAACGACTTTTACTTTGGTTTCATTGCCAATGACTTCGTCGCCTGATTTGATCGAACCGGTACGACGAATATCCAAACGAACAGACGCATAAAATTTCAATGCATTACCACCGGTGGTGGTCTCTGGATTACCGAACATAACGCCAATCTTCATACGAATCTGATTGATGAAGATCACCATGGTGTTGGTACGATTGATAGAGCCGGTCAGTTTACGTAAAGCCTGCGACATCAAACGAGCTTGTAAGCCAGGTAAAGAATCACCCATGTCGCCCTCAATCTCAGCGCGCGGTGTCAAGGCAGCGACCGAATCGATAACAATCAGATCAACAGCACCTGAGCGTACTAGCGCATCGGTAATTTCCAATGCCTGCTCACCTGTATCAGGTTGAGAAATCAGTAAATCGTGAAGATTAACGCCGAGTTTTTGTGCATAGATCGTATCTAGCGCATGTTCAGCGTCGATAAAAGCGCAGGTGCCACCTATCTTCTGCATCTCAGCAATCACTTGCAACGTCATGGTGGTTTTGCCGGATGACTCGGGGCCATAAATCTCGACAACGCGGCCACGTGGCAAGCCGCCTACGCCCAGAGCGACGTCTAAACCTAGCGAACCAGTTGAAACAACCTGTATTTCCTCGGCCACTGCGCCATCCGCCATGCGCATGACCGAGCCTTTACCGAATTGCTTTTCTATCTGCGCCAGCGCTGCAGACAATGCTTTGCCTTTTTCGGAATTCGCCAGTTTTTTATCGTCCATGAGTTTCTCTCGATGCTGTGGAAGGTGGAATCAAGACCGTGCATGTTATTAAGCCCGGGTTTCGCAGTACTGTATAAAAAAACAGTAGATGATGCAAGCGGAATTTGAAATTCATTTATTACCTAATTGTTAACTTTGAATAACTGCTCACATGAAATACTTGGTTGCTGGCAACCTCCAAACCCAATAGACTGAGCCTCAGTTGACTAGAAAACTCCACAAATTATGCGCATCCTCCTCGCCGAAGACGACAGCGTGCTGGCCGACGGTCTGACTCGCTCGCTACGCCAGTCCGGTTACGTGATCGACTGTGTGAACAATGGCCAAGCAGCCGACAGCGCACTATCTGGTCAAGATTTCGATCTTTTGATTCTGGATCTTGATCTACCAAAAATTTCAGGCCTCGAAGTGCTTAGCCGCCTGCGGGCTCGCGACTCCAGAATTCCAGTGCTGATTCTCACAGCAGGCGATTCATTAGAGCAGCGCGTAAAAGCACTCGATTTAGGTGCGGATGATTTCATGGCAAAACCCTTTGCCCTGTCTGAACTCGAGGCTCGGGTGCGCGCACTCACGCGGCGTGGCGCCGGTGGCGGACCCACCATCATCAAACACGGACCGCTCGGTTTCGATCAGGTTGGACGAATCGCCTACATCAACGACACGATGATCGATCTCTCTGCGCGCGAGCTGGGATTGCTCGAAGTACTGTTAAAACGTAGCGGCAGGTTAGTGTCGAAAGAACAGTTGGTTGATCATCTGTGCGAATGGGGCGAAGAGGTCAGCAACAATGCGATAGAAGTTTACGTGCACCGCTTGCGTAAAAAAATAGAGGGCGGTGGTGTACGCATAGCCACTGTTCGAGGACTAGGCTATTGCCTCGAAAAATTTTCCCAGTCTGCGCCTGCTGAAAATCAGGATGCGGGTACTAGCTGATTGTGGACGTTCACATCAGCAGCCAAAAATCGATGCTAGCTAAAACGACAGAGTCACCTCAAGAGCCAAGCTCTCAGCATTCATTGTTTGGCGAAATTTTAGACTGGATGCTGATGCCACTGCTGCTGCTTTGGCCCATCAGTATCGCGATTACTTATTTTGCATCTACATCGATTGCCAACGAGCCTTTTGATCGATCACTGGAAGATCGAGTTACTGTACTGGCACAACAGGTCAAAGAAAATAACGGTATCGTTAGCGCTCAACTTCCCTTATCGGCACGCGATATTCTGAGAGCCGATGATGTCGACAATGTCTACTTCCAAATATCTGATCCTAAGCAAAACCTAATCGCTGGCGATCTGGATGTGCCCTACCCTGTCGAAGAAGAAAAACCGATTCCCTGGTCGGTGCTTTTACGTGATGCGCAGATACGCAACACCGAAGTTCGCGTAGCGTATGTCTATGTCAATTTACAAACCGTGCGCGACCCTGCCTTAGATACAGGTGAACCGCGCTACGCGTTGGTACAGGTAGCAGAGACGTTAGAAAAAAGACGGCAACTCGCTAAGCAGATTGTTAAAGGTGTCATTTTTCCAGAATTTATTATTCTTCCCATCGCACTCACACTCGTGTGGTTTGCGCTGACACGCGGTCTGTCACCGTTAGCGACACTACAAGATCACATTCGTGCACGCCGACCGGATGATTTATCGCCGATTGATGCCAGCGCCGTACCTGAAGAAATTTCACCGTTAGTTCGATCGCTCAATGACATGCTAGCTAGACTGTCGCAAAGCATACAACTACAAAAACGTTTCATTGCCGATGCAGCGCATCAAATGAAAACTCCGCTGGCCGGTATGCGCATGCAGTCCGAGCTTGCGATGCGACAGTCAGATAGAAAAGAGATTCAACACTCGTTAGAGCAGCTCTCAAAAAGCTCTGAATCCGCTACCCGCATGATTAACCAATTACTTGCCTTGGCGCGTGCAGAAACACAGGCTGCGCAAACCATGCCGTTTGAAAAAATTGAACTCACCGAATTATCTCGACTCGTCGTGCAAGAGTGGGTGCAGGCGGCAATGACGCGGCAGATTGATCTTGGTTTTGACGCTGAAAATGTTGACCTACCGATCAGCGGCAATCCAACGATGTTGCGCGAGATGCTAAATAATTTGATTGATAACGCTCTGCGCTATACACCGGTACTTGGCACGGTGACTGTTCGCGTTCAGGCCGATAACCAACAGCGACTCGCCATACTTGAAGTCGAAGATACGGGACCGGGAATTCCGCTATCAGAACGCGCGCATGTCTTCGAACGTTTTTACCGAATATTAGGCACTGACGTTGAAGGGAGTGGCTTGGGCCTCGCTATTGTTCGAGAGATCGCCAGTCGACACGGTGTCGATATCGAACTGCTCAGTAATGCGCACTGCAAAGACCCGCGCTACCCTGGAAGTGTGTTTAGAATTTGCTTCAGACTCGAAAAATCAATTTAAGAAAATTAGCGCGATGCTAAATCAAGAATTGTCCACTAAAAACAACGCTAGCTATGCGAGCTACTGGTCAACAGTACGTGTAATAACCTTCGTATTACTCGCGCTCTGGTTACTATTGAATTTTGGCGTGATATTTTACGCACGCGAACTCTCTGGCTTACAGCTTTTTGGCTGGCCCATCCCGTTCTATATGGCAGCGCAGGGCACGATCCTAATTTACTTGCTGATCATTGGTGGCTACGCATTGCTAGTCAATCGCTTAGAGCGCAAGCTAGCTCGCGCAAACGAGTCGAAAGGCGTGAATGAGTCAGTCTAAGTCATCTCGTCAGCTAGGTCGTTACGTTGGTATTTTTACCTCCGGCTTGGCGCTATTACTCATATCGCTGGCTATACTCGAGCATGAAGGCTTCCCTCGTTTTTGGCTTGGTTATCTTTTACTGTTTACCTCCATCGTCGTCTACACAGGCATCGGTTTATTTAGTCGCACATCCGATCTGGCTGATTACTACGTTGCGGGTCGTCGCATACCGTCTCTTTTTAATGGCATGGCGACCGCTGCTGACTGGATATCAACGGCTAGTTTCATTGGGCTTGCGGGCGGACTCTATTTGCAAGGCTTTGATGGGCTGGCTTACATCATGGGTTGGACTGGCGGCTACTGTCTCGTTGCCTTGTTGATTGCTCCTTATCTGCGCAAATTCGGCGGCTATACCGTGCCAGATTATCTTGCCGCTCGATTTGGAAAAAACGGTAACGGCAACTCGGTACGACTCATCGCTGTCGCTGCGACCTTACTTATTTCATTCATGTATGTCGTCGCACAAATCTATGGAGTAGGTTTGATTACGTCGCGCTTTACCGGCATTGATTTTTCAGTCGGTATTTTCTTGGGACTAGCGAGTATTTTAGTGTGCTCCTTCCTAGGCGGCATGTTAGCAATCACCTGGACTCAAATTGCGCAGTACATCATCATCATCATCGCGTTTACTATTCCGGTGGCTTGGCTGTCTGCAAAGCAAACCGGTGTACCGATACCGCAGATTGCGTATGGCTCTGCGATCGCAAAGCTCACCGCCTATGAATACATACTGGCCGATGACAGTAGCGAACAACAAGTGCGTGATTTATATCGCAAGCGTGCAGAAAACTATGAAAAAAAAATAGCACAGTTGCCTAAATCCTGGGATGAAGGACGTATAGAAGCGCGCAAAAATCTGCAAGACCTGCAAACGAATAACGCATCGCTGATTGACATCAAAGCCGCTAATCGCATGCTGACTGACTACCCAAAAAGTCCAGCGGATGCCAAACGGCGATGGCAACAAGAAATGGATCTTGATCTCGCGCGTTCTCAGCCACTGCAATCACACACACAACCGTTTCAGGGATTCGACCGACAAAGCTCGGACATCAAACGCAATAATTTCATCGCTTTGATGTTTTGTTTGATGCTGGGTACAGCCGCACTTCCCCATTTGCTGATGCGATCTTGCACCACGACCTCGGTGCAAGAAACACGCACCTCCGTATTTTGGGCTTTGTTTTTCATCATGCTGCTGTACACCGCACTGCCCGCGATGGCGGTATTGGTGAAATTTGAAATCTATGCAAACTTGGTCGGCATCGACTTCGAAAACTTGCCGAGCTGGGTCACCTACTGGGCCAATATCGACACATCCAAACCCATGATCAGCATCGTTGATATCAACCTAGATGGACTCGTTCAATTAGCAGAAATAACGATCGATGGTGACATGATTGCACTGGCCGCACCAGAAATCGCCGGACTGCCGTATGTTATTTCCGCTTTGATCGCAGCAGGGGCTTTGGCTGCAGCACTATCAACTGCTGACGGTCTGCTATTAGTTATTTCTAGTGCACTCGCCCATGACACGTATTTCAGAATGGTCGATCCGGAAGCATCCAGTCTGCGGCAAGTCACTATTTCGAAATTACTATTACTGGTGGTTGCACTGCTCGCGACTTATGCGGCATCTCTCAGACCAGGGGATATCCTATCTTTAGTCAGCGCCGCCTTCTCTTTGGCTGCTTCTACACTTTTCCCTGCACTTGTTTTGGGCGTTTTTTGGAAACGAGCGAACCAGCAAGGGGCGATAGCTGGCATGCTCACTGGCTTTTTTGTCTGCCTCATCTATTTGGTGCAAACCAGTCCTACTTTAGGCGGTGATATCAGTCGACTATGGTTTCATATTGCTCCCGTATCTGCGGGAATTTTTGGCGTGCCCGCTGCTTTCCTTGCCATGATCATCGTGTCACTAATCACGGATCCACCCGGTCCTGACGAATTAGCCATGCTAGAAAATTTGCGAAGACCGTAATATTCCTTCGCTGGCACATTTCTTGATAGGTAGCCCAGACATTCCCGCCATTTAATCTCCGGAGTTCTGGGCCCATGGCCAATTTTTTCAATGAAATGTACGCCGATGGCGGAGCCAAGGTCCGTCCTCATTACCGTGCATTCGAAGACTGGTTAGCGGAGCAGCCCTCCGACATGCTGGCTCGCAAACGCGCTGAGGCCGATCTCATTTTTCGCCGCGTTGGCATTACCTTCGCCGTTTACGGCAGTGATGCAGGTACTGAACGATTAATCCCGTTTGACATCATCCCGCGCATCATTCCGTCGTCCGAGTGGCAGCAACTGCAAGCCGGTTTAAAACAGCGCGTACAAGCACTCAATCTCTTCATCCACGACATTTACCACGATCAAAATATCGTAAAAGCCGGCGTGCTTCCGGCAGATCAGGTATTTCGCAATGCGCAGTATCGACCGGAGATGCAAGGTATTTCAGTCGCTTCTGATATTTATGCGCACATCGCTGGCGTCGACATTGTGCGTGCAGGTGCGGGTGAGTTCTATGTACTGGAAGATAACTTGCGCGTACCGTCTGGCGTGTCGTACATGCTAGAAGATAGAAAAATGATGATGCGGCTTTTTCCCGATCTGTTCGCACGTCATAAAGTTGCACCCGTTGCTCATTACCCCGATCTTTTACTGGACATGCTGCGCTCGGTCGCGCCGCAAGGCGTTGACAATCCTACCGTCGTGGTGATGACACCGGGTATGTATAACTCAGCGTATTTTGAACACGCCTTTTTAGCGCAACAGATGGGTGTGGAACTGGTTGAAGGACAAGATCTGTTTGTAAACGACAACCATGTTTACATGCGCACCACTCGCGGTCCCAAACGGGTCGACGTCATTTATCGTCGCGTCGATGATGACTTTCTTGATCCCTTAGTTTTTCGATCGGATTCATCATTAGGAGTTGCGGGTTTATTGTCGGTGTATCGTGCTGGACGTGTAACGCTCGCTAACGCCATAGGCACGGGGGTAGCTGATGACAAATCCATCTACCCCTACGTACCCGACATGATTCGGTTTTATCTGACGGAAGAGCCCATCCTAAACAATGTACCCACCTATCAATGCCGTAGAAAAGATGATCTGCAATACACCTTAGATCATCTTTCAGAATTAGTGGTTAAAGAAGTTCACGGTGCAGGCGGCTACGGCATGCTAGTAGGCCCCGCATCAACCAAAGCGGAAATCGAGAATTTTCGTGAACGACTCATAGCAAAACCCGAAGGCTACATCTCTCAACCCACCTTGGCATTGTCTGCCTGCCCGACTTACGTCGAATCCGGTATTGCGCCACGACATATTGATTTACGTCCGTTTGTTTTGTCTGGCAAAACCGTCACCATGGTGCCCGGTGGATTAACACGCGTCGCGCTGAAAGAGGGATCGCTCGTGGTGAATTCATCGCAAGGCGGCGGCACCAAAGATACGTGGGTTCTGGAGAATTAATATGCTGAGTCGCACCGCTGATCATTTATTTTGGATGGCTCGTTACACCGAGCGCGCAGAAAATACAGCACGCATGCTGGACGTAAACATACAAACACAGCTACTGCCACAATCTGCCGAAGCGGCTGAACAAGGATGGCGCGCAGTGTTAGGCATCTCTGAATTACAACCTGCTTTTGATGAAAAATATGGCCTCGTTTCTCGAAAAGATGTGATTGATTTCATGGTGAGAGATCCGGATAACGGCTCATCCATCATTGCTTGTTTAACGCAAGCACGTGAAAATGCGCGCGCAGTTCGCGGCACTCTCACGACTGAAGTGTGGGAAACACAAAACACCACTTGGCTAGAAATGAATGTGCTGCTGAAAGACAAAGTGCTGCAGCGCGATCCCAGTGAATTTTTTGAATGGGTAAAACATCGCTCGCACTTATCTCGCGGCGTCACCATAGGAACGATGCTTAAGGATGAATCGTTTTACTTCATTCGATTAGGTACGTTTCTAGAGCGCGCCGATAATACCGCTCGCTTGCTGGATGTAAAATTTCATGGTGAAGATCATGAATTACTAGGAGCCACTGACAGAGATTTTTATCACTGGGCAGCGGTATTAAGATCAGTATCCGCATTTGAAACCTACCGCAAAGCGTATCGCGATGTGATTACCCCTGAGCGCGTTGCTGAACTGTTGATTTTACGTGGTGATATGCCACGATCGCTGATCGCCTGCATGAATGAAGTCGTTAATAATTTAGCTGAAGTGCGCAATGATATTTCAGCCGAGACTGAACGCTTCGCCGGCCGGCTGCACGCCGATCTCAAATTTAATAGCATGGATGACATTTTGAAACATGGACTGCATGACTACCTGACTGAATTTTTAGAACACGTGTACGAGCTTGGTAATCGCGTCAGCCGTGATTTCTTGCTTCCACTTGCGGCATGAAAAACCTAACGCTCTCCATACGACATGAAACTCTGTATCGGTATGAGAAACCAGTCGGATACACCTTGCAGCTGCTGCGCTTAACTCCGCGCACGGAAGTCAGTCAGCGCATACAGCAGTGGGAAATTAAGACTCAGGGAAAACGACAAAGCTCCATCGATGCGTTTGGTAATAGTAGCGATATGCTGACGCTCGCTTTTCCGCATCAAGAGATCAGCATTATTGCCAGCGGCTTAGTCGAAGTACAGCCCCCCGATCGGGGCCGCATGCCAGACAATGTGTCCATCTCGCCGCTGGCTTTTACAGTGCCTACGCGCTTGACCGAGCCCACCGAAACTATACGAGCATTTTCTAGTCGTCATTTATCAGCTCAGCCTAGCAGCTCGCAATTAATAGCTCTGGCAGAAGCTATCTGCTCAGAAGTGAGCTACCAATCAGGAGCTACCGCAACCGAGAGTACGGCGGACATAGCCTTAGCTTTAGGTAAAGGCGTATGCCAAGATCACAGCCATCTTTTCATTGCGTGTTGCCATACGCTAGGTATACCTGCCCGCTATGTCTCAGGCTATATTGATCCGGGCGATGTAGAGCACAGCGCCAGTCATGCCTGGATCGACGTGTGGGTAGAAGAGACGAACTACGCTGGCTGGGTCAGCATTGATGTCACGCATGCCTGCTTGCAGAGTGCGCGTTACTGCCGTTTGGCGGTGGGTAGGGATTATGAATCCGCTGCGCCGATACGTGGCATGCGCCGTGGAGGTGGTACTGAATCCATGTCGGTGAATGTAAAAGTAAGAGATATCGGACGCTGATTCAGAGCGGCCATCACAGACTAACTATGCAAAAATTATCTGTGCGCTAAAATGCAACTTTCATCTATTCGAGACTATCCATGACTTATTGCGTTGGGATGCGATTGAATTCCGGACTAGTTTTTTTGTCGGATTCACGCACGAATGCGGGTGTTGATCATATCGGCAGCTTTCGAAAGATGACGCTGTTCGAAAATCCTGGCGACCGCATCATGGTGTTGCTAACCGCGGGCAATCTCTCTATCTCGCAATCGGTAAGACAAACGATCGCGGAATATCTCACACCGGATGGCACCAGTATCTGGACCGCTTCATCAATGTATGAAGCGGCACAAATTGTCGGCGACTCGATTCGCAGCGTGCATAAGCGTGATGCCGAGTCACTCGAACAATTCGGTATTGATTTCAATGTTAGTCTGATTTTTGGTGGCCAAATTCGCGGCGAGCGTTGCCGTCTATTTCAAATGTACTCCGCTGGAAATTTCATCGAATCCCACGATGAAAATCCTTACTTCCAGATTGGTGAATCAAAATACGGCAAGCCGATTATTGATCGTGTCGTTACACCGAATACGCCATTAGACGAAGCTGCTAAGTGTGCATTAATCTCCATGGACTCAACGCTGCGCTCAAACATTTCAGTAGGATATCCACTCGACCTATTACTCTATGATGAAGATGTGCTAACGATTAATCGCTTCGTTACCATCGATGAAAAAAATCAGTATTTCCAAATGCTCCGTAATTCATGGGGTAAGGAATTACGCTCGGTATTTGAAGGGATTGCCGATCCCGTTTGGAATGCCGCTCCGGAAGCCACCAGCAACGTTTTATCGACGCGCGACAATTCAAATCAACCGGCACGCATAGCGCCTCCCGTAAGTATTGTGCGTACTGGGTCAGCACACAGCCCATTGCAAACCCTGGCTGAAAATAGCCCTCGTAAAATACAGTACTAAGTAGCTTCATCATGCTTACTCATAGCAGAGAAATCATCTTAGAGCGTCTTGCTACTCACGTTCAATAAAAATTCATCTATCCCAGCAATAATGGCTTTTTTATCTTTACCCGCTTTACTAGCTTCCACGATCAGTTTGTCAACGATGATCTCCAGTACTTCTAAAGGTAACTCATCAGAGCGTGTAATGTAAGGAACTAGTATAGGCAAACCATCTGGGCCTGTAATGAGGTGACCTTTCATGCGTTCACGCAGCTCGGCAATGACCACGTTCTGAGCCAGTGATGCCTTGATCTCATCGAAAATAGTTGTATCGAAATCGTACTCATCATCGAAGATCAGTTCGGTCAATGTTGTATTGAACGCTAAGGATTGTGCAAAAATCAGCGCATCAGCATCATCGAGTTCCTGATCCTCCAAATTCAAACCTTCCAGAGGAGGATTCGCACGAATTAGTTGACCAAGAGACAAAAATTCTTGATCGCGTAATGCGATATTCCGAAAATCGATAGTCTTAATATATTTAAATTCAGGAAATATAGTTAATGCCTTAGGGATGGATTGAATGACATCGCTATAAAAATCATCCTCAACCGCATCCTCGTCCAGAAAAATCTCCCTATTTTGTTCCTGAACTACCGATCTCAACAACCAATACGTCGCCTGCAGCACATCTTTTTTGACCCCAAGTCCCTCCTGATAATAAGATGCCAGTTTTAAATGAGCATCCTTAGAACCATTGTTTGCTGCTTTTAAATACCAGTTAAACGCTTTGACATCATTTGCTTCGACCCCTTTACCTTTGGCATACATCTTACCCATCTGGAACTGAGCACCAGCATGGCCTTGCTCAGCCGCCTTGCGGTACCATTTAAACGCTTCGGTTTGATCTTGTTTCACACCTCGGCCTTTGGCGTACATAAACCCCAAATTAAACTGCGCATCAGCATCGCCTTGATCAGCCGCCTTGCGGTACCAATACGCGGCTTCAGATTTATCTTCTTTGATGCCGTGGCCTTCTTCATACATACACCCCAAATTACACTGCGCATCAGCATACAGTCTTGTTCCACGCCTCGGCCAAGTTGGTACATCACTCCCAAATTACACTGCGCACTAGGATGGCCTTGCTCAGACGCCTTGCGGTACCAATACACCGCTTGGGTAAAATCTTGTTCCACGCCTCGGCCAAGTTGGTACATCGCCCCTAAATTAAACTGCGCTTCTGAAGAGCCCTTTTGAGCAGCTCTCAGAGCGATTAGAAAATCATAGTTCTGTATTACTTCTTTCCTGATCTGATCACGGGATTGGCTATGAATTACTGATGTCATCACAGACTCTGACTGACTACTCGATATATCAACGGAATCGCTGGTATGCAGGGAATGGGTAGATGAAGCAGTACTTACATTAGTACGATTAAACACTCTGGGGTCGCTGGTGTCTGTAGGAAGTGTCGATGGCCGTTCACCGCCAAAATAGTCTTTAAAGATTTCTGATGTACTAGCAAATGCCACGGTAACCAACCTTGGCGGAAGGTACAGAGGCAATTCGATGACAGGTGATTGACCCGTCAGATACTTCGACTGTGTGGGTGTGGCACTTGGCTCACTTGACGGTGGCTCTTTCTTTGTAGTCTCCACAGCGGGTAAAGGAGGAATAGACATGATAAACTTGAATAAGATAATAGAATCGCTTAAGTTCCAGTGCAGCGTAATTAGTTCCTAATTTTCTAAATAAATGCTCTTCAATTTTTGAAATTTAACTAGCTATGCCTTCCAATGAATCAGGAGTAAGGCTTTCATTTTCTTCAGGATGAGGTAGCCATTAAAGGCCTTGTTTTTATAGGAAATAATTTTTTGATCGATTCTGGGATGTCCTATCGCTCAATGTAAATTTCTTTTGCAATCTCACTGTGAGTAAATGCAAACTCAACTCGGCTTTACTCAAACCAAAGGCTAAAAAAAAGACCGCAAATGCGGTCTTTTTTTACGTGACAACGATGAGCGCTATCAGATCACCACGGTCTGTGCCTCACCTTCAGCGCGCTCGCGAATCTCACCGATGCGATACACGGTTTCGCCCAGTCGCTTGAGCTCTGCTTCGGCTTGATCAGCATTCGCCGCACTAACAATGACGGTCATTCCTATGCCGCAGTTAAAGACTCGGTGCATCTCATCATCTGCAACGCCGCCGTGTTGTTGCAGCCATTGAAATAAAGGTGGCAAGGTCCACGCATCTTTGTGCAATACCGCTGTGAGGTTGGGTTGCAGTACACGCGGAATATTTTCAACTAAGCCACCGCCGGTAATATGAACCATGCCATGCACATCGATTTTTTCCATTAAGGCGAGTAAAGGTATTACATAGATACGTGTTGGCGCAAGCAGTACATCGGCCAGAGGACGACCATGAAAATCAGCGTGCAAGTCAGGCTTAGCCACGTCAATGATCTTACGAACTAATGAATAGCCATTGGAGTGAGCACCCGACGATGCCAGCCCAAGCACCACATCACCCGGCCGGATTTTTTTACCATCGATAATTTTCGATTTTTCAACCGCACCCACAGCAAAGCCTGCAAGATCATATTCACCATCGGGATACATGCTGGGCATTTCGGCGGTTTCACCACCAATCAATGCACATCCGGCCTGCTCACAACCAGCAGCAATGCCTTTGATGACATCCGTTGCTGTGGCGACATCCAAACGCCCACACGCAAAATAATCCAAGAAGAAAAGCGGCTCGGCACCCTGTACCAAGATGTCATTCACACTCATGGCAACTAAATCAATACCCACGGTGTCATGGCGGTTAAGATGAAACGCTAGCTTTAACTTGGTGCCCACACCATCGGTGCCCGAGACCAGCACAGGCTCACGATATTTTTTACTCACTTCAAACAGCGCACCAAAACCGCCGATACCAGCTAATACGCCCTCGCGCATGGTGCGTTTAGCAAAAGGTTTGATGGCTTCTACCAGTGCATCACCGGCATCGATATCGACACCTGCATCACGGTAGGACAGAGAGACCTTTGAATTAGAGGACATGGAGTGTATGACGGAGGAAAAGGTAGAATGAACGTCTGAAAAAATGATCGGACGCCTAATGCACGGTATTTTACCAAAAGGGCCCGTCTTACTTCCGTATCGATGACGATATTTCCTAATCCTGAACAGCGACCCGTGCTGCTCTGGCTCGCCGCCGGCCTATTGCTCTATCTATTGCTAGTGCTGCTTGGCCCAGTGCTGACGCCTTTTGTTGCTGCAGCAGTTATCGGGTACATGCTTAATCCTGGCGTGGATTGGTTAACTACCCGCGGTTTGCCCAGAATCCTGTCGGTGTTGCTGGTGATGATCGCTCTGCTCTTAGCAGTTGCCGCAGTCATTTTGATTGTTGTGCCTATGCTGGTCGCCGAGCTACCCGCCTTGCAGCAACGACTACCCTTGCTGCTGGACGCATTTGATCGCTTCGTTAGGCCGCTGCTGTTACAGATGGGTCTCAACCTTCCGCTCGATAGTCAGGGCTTGAAAGCGCTGTTGACACAACAACTCGCTAGCTTCGACAGCACGGGACTGAGCTGGCTGGACTGGTTGAGAAAAGGCAGTAGCGCTGTTATTGGCTGGGCAGCCACCTTGATGCTCGTACCTATCGTGCTGTTTCATCTGCTGATAGATTGTCATCATGTGATCGCTCGATTCGCCACGATGATCCCACGTCGCTGGATAGCACTCATCACCGATATGTCGCTCGAAACCGACCATCTACTGGCTCAATATCTGCGCGGTCAGTTACTGGTCATGCTATTGCTCGCCACCTACTACTCCATTGCATTGGCAATCGCAGGTTTCGAAGTCGCTGTACCCGTGGGAATAATCACGGGCTTATTGGTATTTATTCCCTACGTCGGTTTCGGAATCGGCTTAATACTTGCCTTACTATCGGCCATACTTTTCTTCGATGGTTGGCATGGCTTGATTGCGGTTGCGGTGGTATACGGGCTGGGCCAAATGCTGGAAAGTTTTTATCTAACGCCACGCTTGGTTGGCGAGCGTATCGGTCTGCATCCATTGACCGTCATCTTTGCATTACTGGCTTTTGCGCAGCTGTTTGGCTTCACGGGCATATTACTCGCGCTGCCAGCCTCGGCCATACTCTCGGTAGTTTTTGGTCGATTACGACGCCATTATCTGAACAGTAGTTTCTATAATCAATCATGAAGCAGTTACTGCTCGATTGGGGCGCGACCCCGCCACAATCACTGGATAATTTTGTTGTCGGCAAAAATACAGAGTTGCTTGCACTGGTCAACGACTTAGCAACACAACATAGCACCAGCATTAGACCGTCGATGATCACGATCTGGGGTCATGCGGGTTCGGGTAAATCGCACTTGTTACAGGCATTGCATACGGAGACTAAAGGACTCTTGTTAACGCCTAAGCATGCTGTCAGCGAGTTTGCCTGGTCTGCAGACCAAGCCATGTATCTGCTAGATGATTGTGATCTGCTTTCGGAAGCACATCAGATCGCCGCGTTTGCACTGTACAACCAAGTTAGAGAAGCGGGCGGATCGTGGGTCGCTAGTGCGAATCAAGCACCGGCACAATTAAAACTCCGCGAAGATTTGCGCACTCGTCTGGGCTGGGGCTTAATTTATGAGCTGCATGGCTTATCCGACGAAGAAAAACTCGATGCCCTCGCGAAATCAGCCGAGTCGCGTGGATTGTCACTTTCGCCCGGCGTGTTACCCTACTTACTGACGCATTTTCGACGAGATATGCCATCGCTATCTGCCATGCTGGATGCGTTGGATCGCTACTCACTTGAAACTCAGCGCCCAATCACCCTGCCCCTGTTGCGGGAATTACTGCAATCAGGCGAAGCGACTACTAGCCTATGAATCTTGCACTCTTTGATTTAGATAACACCTTACTACCTCTGGACTCTGATTATGAGTGGGGCCAATTTCTGGTCCGCGCTGGCGCAGTCGATCCGGTATCGTTTACTCAACGTAATCAAGTATTTTATGAGCAGTACCAAAACGGTACGCTCAATCCGGTTGAATATCTTGAATTCGCTTTCGGAACGCTGTCACGCTTTCCGCGCCGGCAGCTCGATGAATGGCATACACAATTCATGACCGACATCATCGAACCGGCCATTCACCCAGTAGCGCGCGCACTCGTTACCGAGCATCAACAAGCCGGTGATTTAGTCGCCATCATTACAGCAACCAATCGCTTCGTCACCGCACCCATCGCGCAAGCCTTCGGTGTGCAACATCTGATCGCAGCTGAGCCTGAATTAGCTGATGGTGGAGAAGTGACGGGTCGCTTGATAGGTACGCCACCTTTTGGTAACGGCAAAGTATTGAATACTCAAGAGTGGTTGGCTACGCTAGGCAAGACGCTAGACGGCTTCGAACGCAGTACGTTTTATAGCGATTCGCAAAACGATATCCCCTTGCTATCGGCAGTAACTCATCCCATAGCGACTAACCCGAACGCCAGCCTGCGAGCACACGCCGAGCGCCACAACTGGCCCATACTTCAGCTATTCGATGATTAAGAAATTCATCCGCCGAATGTTGGGTGGAGGCGCTGGCCAAACAGCAAGCGTGCAACCAAAGATATTTGGGCCGAGAGAACACGGCATTGAACTCGACGATGTTTCAGATAACGCTATTCGCGTTACGCAAACGCTGCAAAAAGCGGGATTCAAGGCTTTTGTTGTGGGTGGTGCAGTTAGAGATTTAGTGCTGGGTTTGAAGCCCAAAGATTTTGATGTCGCCACCGATGCTACGCCGGAAGAAATCCGCCGACTGTTTCGACGCGCATTCATTATCGGGCGTCGCTTTCAAATTGTGCATGTGATGTTTGGACAAGATCTCATCGAGGTCACCACCTTCCGAGGCAATTCCACTGACGAAGCCCAGAAGGATGCCCACGGACGAGTACTCCGCGATAACACCTTTGGCGAGCAACACGAAGATGCTGCTCGACGCGACTTCACCATCAACGCCATGTATTACGACCCCGCCGAGCAGTTGGTACTCGATTATCACGGAGGCATGAAAGATATTCGTAATAACACGATGCGTATTATCGGGGTTGCGGAAGCACGCTATCGCGAAGATCCGGTGCGCTTATTACGCGTGGTTCGGTTCGCGGCCAAACTCGAATTTAAAATCGCACCCGATACACGCCAGCCTATGGCCGTGATGGCACCGCTAATTAACAACGTTCCCGTTGCGCGTGTGTTTGATGAAATGCTCAAGCTATTAATGAGTGGGCATGCGATGGCTTGCTTGCAACGCTTACGCAAAGAAGGTTTGCATCACGGTTTGTTGCCATTGCTCGATGTCGTATTAGAGCAGCCCTTAGGTGAAAAATTCGTCACGCTCGCTCTGGCAAATACTGACGAGCGTATTCGTCAGGGTAAATCGGTCTCTCCTGGCTTTTTGTTTGCTTCACTGCTTTGGCATCAAGTACTAGAGAAATGGGAAGCGTATCGAGCCGCCGGTGAGTATCCGATTCCTGCGCTGCATCTCGCGGCGGATGACGTACTCGACGGTCAGACTGAGAAACTTGCACTACAACGACGCATTGCCACGGATATGCGAGACATCTGGGCCATGCAACCACGCTTCGAACGCCGCATTGGTAAATCCCCTTACAAATTATTGGAGCACCCGCGTATGCGAGCCGGTTACGATTTTCTACTTTTACGTTGCGCCTCAGGTGAGATAGATGAAGAAATTGGGCAGTGGTGGACTGATTTCATGGAAGCCGATGGCGGCGGTAGAGAATCGCTGCTGAATCAAAAGCCCATAGAAAATTCAGATTCTCCGACCACAAAACGTCGTCGACGTAGTGGGCGTAATCGCAGCAAGCCGAAAGCCGAAAGCAGCTGATGGAGTCCGTCACATCCTACGTCGGTGTAGGGTCAAATTTGGGGGATGCATTACACAATGTGAGTGCTGCGCTCGCCGCATTACATCATCTGCCGCAAACTAAACTCCACAGTCATTCATCGTTATTCAGAAGTGCACCAATCGATGCCACCGGTGATGACTTTATCAATGCCGTCGCCAGAGTAGATAGTCAATTAAGCGCTGAATCTCTCCTAGCTGAGTTACAAAAAATCGAATTATCTTTCGGGCGTGAAAGGCCTTTTCGAAACGCGCCCCGCACGCTCGATTTAGATCTGCTGTTGTACGGAGATGTGAAAATAGCTACCGACATCTTAGTTGTACCTCACCCACGCATGACCACCCGCGCCTTTGTTATATTACCCTTGCTAGAACTAAATCCTGATGTTGCAATTCCGGGCTATGGACAAGCTAGCCGCTACGTTCAAGCAATTAGCGATCAAGTGATCCACGTCGTTCCAAAAAACTAGTTCATGCCTTCTAACTCACGCTCTTTCTTATCCTTGTTTAGGTTTTGATCTCGTATGACAATCACGTATCATCTAGTGCCATGAATCTCGACAAATACCGATTTATTGTGGTCGAAGGCCCGATAGGGGTAGGCAAAACTAGCCTGGCCCGGCGCATTGCGGCTGAGACGGGAGCGCAAGCATTACTAGAGCAACCCCAGGAAAACCCTTTCCTGCAACGCTTTTATAAAGACTCCGCGCGCTACGCGCTACCCACCCAGATTTTTTTCCTATTTCAGCGCATGAATCAATTGCGCGATCTCGCGCAAACCGATCTTTTTTCAGCACCGGTGATCGCCGATTTTTTAATCGATAAAGATCCTATTTTCGCCGCGCTCACTTTGGCTGATGATGAATTAAATCTATATCACCAAATGTATGATCACTTTAGCCAAGCCACGCCACGGCCCGATTTAGTTATTTATTTACAAGCCACTCCTGGAACGTTGGCTGATCGAATCAAGCGACGTGGTATTCAGAGTGAATCTAATATCTCGGATAACTATCTCGAACGTATCTGCGAAAGTTATAGTCGCTTCTTTCATCAATATGAAAGTACGCCACTACTGATGGTCAATGCAGAAAATCTTAATCCGATTGAACGTAGCGAAGATTTTGATTTGCTTATGAAACGCATCACCGGAATGCGTGGCAAGCGGGAATTTTTCAGCCGCGGAGATTAGTTTTTATGTCTACATCCAGTGATGCAAGCACAAAATCAACGCGCAAAAAATCAACTATCTTATCGCTCACGAAAATGCGCGATAACAATGAAAAAATCGTCATGCTTACCAGCTATGACGCAAGCTTTGCGGGCCTAGTTGATGATTGCGGTATCGATATCATCTTGGTTGGTGATTCACTCGGCATGGTTGTACAAGGTCACGCATCGACCCTGCCCGTCACGATGGATGACATGGTCTACCATACCGCTTGCGTCGCTCGCGGTGCACGTTTTTCTATGGTGATAGCTGACTTACCTTTCGCTTCATACAGCACACCTGAGCAAGCATTAACTCATGCCGCACAACTCATGCGTGCAGGTGCAGAAATGATCAAACTCGAAGGTGGGCAATGGTTAGCAGAGACAGTGCAGCATCTCGTAGAACAAGGTATACCCGTGTGCGCTCACCTGGGACTCACGCCCCAAGCGGTTCATCAGCTAAGTGGATTTAGAGTGCAAGGTAAAACTGCTGACTCGGCAGAACGACTGCTTAACGACGCGCTCGCTTTAGAACAAGCCGGCGCCTCACTGCTAGTGCTTGAGGCAATTCCCGCCGCTCTAGGAGCAAAGGTCACTCAGGCTGTAAAAATACCGACAATAGGTATCGGTGCGGGGGTTGACTGCTCTGGTCAGGTTCTTGTTCTGCACGATATGTTGGGTATATTCCAAGGCCACCGCCCAAAATTTGTAAAAGATTTCATGCAGGGGCAACCATCGATTCAGGCGGCAATAGTGGCCTATATTCAGGCCGTTAAATCCGGGCAATTCCCAAGCACAGAACACTGCTTTTAGAGCTTGAATATCAACGTCAATTACTAGGTCAACTTCTAGGCTGACTGCTTTTCATAACGCCCTAGGCTAAGCGCCACCTGCTGCGATAAAGAATCAATATCGCTCACAGCCAAACCTAAGTCCCGAACCAAACCATCTTCTAAGCTGTAGACCCAGCTATGCATAGTTAAATCCTGGCCACGCTCCCAAGCATCTTGAACTACCGTTGTCTGACAAACGTTGATTACTTGCTCAATCACATTCAGTTCACATAAACGATTACGTCGCTCTTGAACTGGCAAACTCATTGGGAAAAAATGATCATGCTTTTGATGAACATCCTGCACATGCCGTAACCAATTATCGGCTAATCCTACGCGCCGTTTTTCCATGGCCGCATCAACACCCGAACAGCCATAGTGACCACAGACAATCACATGCTTGACCTTAAGCACATCAATGGCAAATTGTAATACCGAAAGACTATTCAAGTCGGTATGCACCATCACATTCGCAATATTTCGATGAACGAATAACTCGCCCGGCTCAAGACCAACAATGGTGTTGGCTGGAACACGGCTATCGGAACAACCTATCCACAAAAATTCTGGCGACTGTTGCGACATCAGCTTGGAAAAAAAATCGGGGTCACGCGCAGTCATGGACGCGGCCCATTCCTTGTTGTTTGCAACCAGCTGGCGTAGCGCCTTATCGAATTTTCTATCGCTCATCTCAGTCTTTCAAAGCACATTGTCCGCATTGTAACCCAGTCAATCTACCCGGCGAACCACGAAAAAGATTTTGCTCCTGATGAAAAATTTTTAAGATATTTAATTGGTAAAAAATTCAACCAATGTTAGTAACGATCGAAATATTACTAATAATTTTTTTAATCTTTCTATTTTTTTCTAGACTCAGTATCACTTGACAAAAATTGATGGATCGCAAATCTATGAAACGCGCTTCATCGATTCAATCAAGCAGTAAAAGGCAGCAGTAATTCAAGACGTAATGTAAAGCAAGTTAGGCCGAAACCACAATAGTCATTTATTGAACACAAAGGAGAACCCCCATGTCAGCATACAACGTCGTTCGTAATCCTACATTGGCAACAACGAGCATCTATTCGGCTCCGCGTCGTCAGTATCAACAAATTGTGCAGGACTATAACCCATCACTCAAAGCGTTATGGACCTATATGAATCCAACGGGCGTCCCTTGTTTTAATTCAGACATGCTTGAAGAGTTGCATCACAGCGTGCATCAACTAGAGCAACATAAAGGGATGCATTTTCATGAAAATCAATGGCAGCCTGTCGACTATTGCGTTATAGGCTCAAGACACCCAAAAGTATTTAACTTGGGTGGAGATTTAGCATTATTTGTTGAACTCATCAGAACACGTAATCGAGAAGGATTAATGCACTACGGAAAACTCTGCATTGAGGGTCTCTATACGCGAATTTGCGGCTATAACTCTTCCGTGATAACCATCACCATGCTACAGGGCGATGCTTTTGGGGGCGGACTAGAATTTGCACTATCAAGCAATATCATTGTTGCGGAAAAAGGTAGCCCAACAGCAAGCCCTTGATCTTCCTGCCAATACGGCTCTACCACGATCACCAGTCCAAATCCGCTTAGTGCCAAAACCAGGGCGATGAGCAAATAGGTTCTTCCGAATCTAAAACCGTAGCCGATAACTATCCACTGATATAGAAAACACAGTGGAGCAGCGTGACTACCACCTACTAAAAGCAAGTACGTTAAGGAAGCAATATCCAACAATATGGACAAGATGCGCCGGATAGGCATTTCACCCGGCCAAAAATAGACGCATGCCGCCATCGATACGGCAGCAATAACAAATAGAGATGGTACGAAAACTAGATTCAGCGCATTAGCCGCAACTGCCTGCGCTTGGGAGAATTGCAGATCATTGAAATAATAAATTAACACCAAGCCAATCAAGACACGCACTAAGGCTTGCTCAAATTCGTTATCTCGCTTCTCTTTTACATACCTAATCAATAGCTGACACAAGTATGAAGAGATAAATTTTTCTTTCATTGCTTTTTGCCTGAAGTCATGCGGAGTAGAAAATTATGCACACGCCTGAAAATTTTCTATATACCGCAGACTCTACAAGGGAAAGAAGATGCAGCTAAGCGCAAATCAAATTTCACAACCTGTCATGAGATAAAAGCAAGGGGTCGACAAAATCGAAACACGAATGTGTTCGCAAAATTCAAGAATTCGCAGCGATGAGGCAAAGTAAGTTGATGCGGGAGTTTGAGAAAAATCTGAAAGCAGCAAGAAATTTCTTAGTGAACTACTGATTTATTGCGAATTTTATGAACTGCATGCGCTGCTGTGTGACACGAAATTATGTGACGCATGGCGTGAAGCAAAGCATTTCGCTTTGCAAAACTCGCTTCAGCCATGAGATTATTTCTGGTAGCTTATCCGAAAAATTCTTTGACTTTATCCATCCAGGATTTGCTTTGCGGACTATGTTTAGCACCGCCTGCTTCGGTCAACTTATCAAATTCTTCCAAGAGTTCTTTCTGCTTGTCCGTGAGTTTAACTGGCGTCTCAATCAAAATATGGCAAAACAAATCGCCAGCAATACCAGAGCGCACGCCCTTAATACCTTTACCGCGCAAGCGGAAAGTTTTTCCGGTTTGCGTACCTTCAGGCACGGTGAACGATACTTTCCCACCTAAGGTAGGCACTTCAATTTCACCGCCCAAAGTGGCACGCGCAAACGAGATCGGCATTTCGCAATGCAGATCATCACCATCACGCTGAAATACGGCGTGCTGTTTGATATGAATTTCAACATACAAATCACCGGTCGGGCCACCATTCATGCCCGGCTCGCCGTTACCGGTTGAGCGAATTCGCATGCCATCGTCAATACCTGCTGGGATTTTTACTTCCAGCGTTTTATTCCGTTTTATTCGGCCAGAACCAGCGCAGCCACCGCACGGATCAGGTATGACCTTGCCTGTGCCATGACACTTGGGGCAGGTTTGTTGAATACTGAAAAAACCTTGCTGCATTCGAACCTGACCATGGCCACCGCAGGTACCGCACGTCGTTGGCGAGGTTCCTGGCTTTGCGCCGGAGCCATGACAGGTATCGCATTCATTCCAAGAAGGCACGCGTATCGTGGTTTCGAAACCATTCGCCGCCTGCTCGAGTGTGATGTCTAAGTTATAGCGAAGATCGGCACCGCGATAAACTTGCGGGCCACCACGCGCACGGCCACCACCAAAAATATCACCGAAGATATCGCCAAAGGCATCCGAGAATCCGCCTGCCCCTGCGCCACCGCCGCCGCCCATATTCGGATCAACACCTGCATGGCCATAACGATCATAGGCTTCGCGCTTTTGAGGATCAGAAAGCATTTCATACGCTTCCTTGGCTTCTTTGAATTTATCCTCAGCGCCCTTGCTATCGGGATTTCGATCAGGATGATGCTTCATCGCCAGCTTGCGATACGCCTTCTTGATCTCATCCTCTGACGCATTCTTTGCTACGCCAAGTATTTCGTAAAAATCACGTTTAGCCATCTCACATATCCATGCAAAAAACCGGGCAGGAGGCAATACAGCGCTCCAGCCCGGCGTCGTCGATGCAGGCTAGCTGCATGACGAGGGAAAAATTATTTGTCTTTTACTTCCTTGAAGTCCGCATCGACCACATCGTGTTCGGCGGACTTAGCACCTGCAGCTGCTTCGCCAGATGTTGCACCGGCAGCCGCGCCAGAGGCCGCTTGCTGTGCTTGCATATCGGCATATACTTTTTCACCCAGCTTTTGCGATGCTGTCGAGAGCGCTTCCACCTTGGCGTCAATCGCTGCTTTGTCAGCACCTTTCAACACATCTTCAAGATCCTTGATGGCAGCTTCAATTTTTTCTTTCTCACCCGCGTCGAGCTTGTCACCATGCTCAGTCAATGCTTTGCGAGTCGAATGAACTAAAGCATCACCTTGGTTATGCGCTTCGGCGAGTTCTTTTAAGCGTTTGTCATCTTCAGCATTCGCTTCAGCGTCACGCACCATACTCTGTATCTCATCTTCCGTGAGTCCGGAATTCGCTTTGATGGTGACTTTATTTTCTTTACCGGTCGCTTTGTCTTTTGCACCCACATGCAAAATACCATTCGCATCGATATCAAACGTCACTTCAATTTGAGGTGTGCCACGCTGTGACGGTGGAATACCTTCGAGATTAAATTCACCCAAGCTCTTATTACCGGTAGCCATTTCACGCTCACCTTGATACACCTTAATCGTGACGGCTGGCTGGTTATCTTCTGCGGTAGAAAACACTTGGCTAAATTTCGTTGGAATCGTGGTGTTTTTCTTGATCATCTTGGTCATCACACCACCAAGAGTTTCAATACCCAATGACAGCGGAGTCACATCCAGCAACAACAAATCTTTACGATCACCTGAAAGAACCGAACCCTGAATTGCAGCGCCTACAGCGACAGCTTCATCAGGATTTACGTCTTTGCGTGGCTCACGACCAAAAAACTCTTTAACTTTTTCTTGCACCTTAGGCATACGAGTCATGCCACCGACCAGAATGATGTCGTCGATATCAGCCACTTTGACACCCGCATCATTAATCGCGATACGGCAAGGCTCGATCGTCTTGGAAATCAATTCCTCAACTAAGGACTCGAGCTTAGCGCGGGTCATCTTCAAGTTAAGGTGCATAGGCGCGCCATTCGCCATCGCAATGTAAGGCTCGTTAATTTCAGTCTGCTGCGAGGACGATAATTCAATCTTGGCACGCTCAGCGGATGCCTTAATACGCTGCAAAGCGATCGGATCTTTAGATAAATCTACGCCATTAATTTTTTTGAATTCATCAATAATGAAATCAATGATGCGCTGATCGAAATCTTCACCGCCTAAGAAAGTATCACCATTGGTTGAAAGCACTTCGAACTGCATCTCGCCATCGACATCGGCGATCTCAATGATCGACACGTCAAAAGTACCGCCGCCCAAGTCATACACCGCAATCTTGCGATCGCCTTTACCGCCTTTGTCTAAACCAAAAGCCAGTGCAGCGGCAGTCGGCTCATTGATAATGCGTTTGACATCCAGACCTGCAATACGACCTGCATCCTTAGTTGCCTGGCGTTGCGCATCATTGAAATAAGCTGGTACGGTAATAACGGCTTCAGTCACTTCTTCGCCCAAATAATCTTCGGCAGTTTTCTTCATTTTGCGGAGGATTTCCGCAGAAGTTTGTTGTGGCGCGAGTTTTTTGTCGCGCACTGAAATCCAAGCGTCACCGTTATCCGCTTTCATGATTTCGTAAGGCATCAGACCGATGTCTTTCTGCACTTCTTTTTCATCGAACTTACGACCGATCAGGCGCTTGACTGCAAACAGCGTATTCTTAGGATTGGTAACAGCCTGACGCTTAGCAGGTGCGCCAACGAGAATTTCCCCATCTTCTTGATAAGCGATGATAGACGGCGTGGTACGTGCGCCTTCCGAATTTTCGATAACCTTCGGTTGACCACCCTCCATGATGGCGACACAGGAATTCGTCGTTCCCAGATCAATGCCAATAATCTTGCTCATGATGTTTTCCTTAAATAACTAGTTCAATGTCTGTAGTACTGAATCTGTCTATAGTTCTGATATGTGGCGTTTAGCTCAAGTTTCAAGACACATGAAACTATTGAGACACCGTCACCAATGCCGGCCGTAACAAACGATCAGAAATCATGTAACCCTTTTGCAGTACGCTCACTATCGTGTTGGCCTCTTGCTCCGAGGGCACCATAGAAATCGCCTGATGCTTCATCGGGTCGAGCTTCTCACCCGGCTTGGGATCGAGTTCAACCAAACGATTTCGCTCAAACGCAGCGACCAACTGCTTCAAGGTCATGTCCACGCCTTCTTTGAGCGACTCAACCGAGGGCACCTCGATTTTGAGCGCCATCTCCAGGCTATCCTTCACGGGCAACAAAGCTTCAGCAAAGCCCTCGATCGCAAATTTGTGCGCCTTGGAGATATCCTCCTGAGCACGGCGCCGAATATTTTCGGCGTCGGCTTTGGCGCGCAAAAATGCATCCTGCATCTCGGCCAGTTTGGCTTCTGCCTCGGTCAATCGCTGACCTAGGTCTAGCCCGCCTTCCATCGCCTGCTGAGCTAGCTCATCGGCGGTAAAGGTCGCGTTGTCTGCCAAATCTTTAGGCAACTCAGGTTCAGTCTGACCCGCTTGCTGACCTGGCTGCGATTCTGCTTGATTCATAAGTTCTCCAACTAAATCAATTACTTGCAATAACACTGGGCAGCATATGGGGATTGAATAAGGCTTTTCAAGCGGGTCTGGTGAAATACACAAAAAAAACGGGGGCCACAGGCCCCCGATTCGTGTCACGGGTGATTTATGTCAATCCGTCGCGCCTAGCTCGAGCGCACGCGCTCTTCCTATTTCGGCATCTTTCTGCAAGCGCTGATGGCTTTCTGGGTCTGAACCCGTAGGCCAACCCAAGGTGTGCTTCTCAACAATTGCCGCCATCGCGTCTATCCATTGCGGAAGCTCATTCAGGCAAGGTATGTAATGAAAGGCCTTACCGCCAGCGCCCAAAAAGTCTTCGCGCGCCTCCATAGAAATTTCTTCTAGCGTCTCAAGACAGTCACTGGTAAATCCGGGGCAGATAACATCCACACGGCCCACCCCTTTTTGAGCCAGCTCAACCAGCGTGGGCGCGGTATACGGTTGCAACCATTCCGCTTTTCCAAAACGCGATTGAAAAGTAACGAGGTACTCGTCCTTGCTCAAGCCTAATTTAGTCGCCACCAAACGCGCCGTCTTGTAGCACTCACAGTGATACGGATCACCCAGCAACAAGGTTCGCTTCGGTACACCATGAAAACTCATGACTAATTTATCGGGCCGCCCATGCTGCTCCCAATGCGCGCGCACGGTCGAAGCGAGCGCTTCGATATACGCATCATCATCGTGATAGTGCTTGATGAAACGAAGCTCAGGCGCATTTCGTATTTGGGTGTAGTGCGAAAAAACTCGATCAAATATCGATGCGGTTGTCGTACCCGAATATTGGGGATAGGCAGGCAAAACCAAAATACGATCGTAGCCGTCAACCTTTAGCTGGTCTAAGACACTCGGCAAACTTGGATTTCCATAACGCATGGCATACATCACACGTAAGCTGTGCCCGCGTGCGTTTAACGCTGACTGCAAGGCCTCGGCCTGTCGTTCAGTGTGTACTTTTAAAGGTGAACCTTGATCGGTCCAAATCGATGCGTATTTTTCTGCGGATTGGCGCGAGCGGAACGGCAAAATTATCCCGTTCAAAATAATCCACCAAAGCAGACGAGGAATCTCGACGATGCGCGGATCCCACAAAAATTCCTTCAGATAGACCTTTACCGCAGCTGGTGTGGGAGCGTCGGGTGTACCCAAATTAGCAAATACCACAGCGGTCTTGCTTAGACTGCCATGGCTGTATGAGGGTTCTGAGTTGAAGCCCATTAAAAAAACCTTTCTGTTTTATGCTCAGGAGGCCAGTAGCTCGCGCGCATGCTTGCGCGTGGTCGCCGTAATTTCTAGGCCGCCGAGCATACGCGCAATTTCTTCAACGCGCTCAGCCGCTGATAAAGGAGTAATCCGTGACACGGTTCGGCCCTCTGCAGTCGAACCTTTGCTAACTTGAAAATGATGGCCAGCCTGGCTAGCCACCTGCGGTAAGTGGGTCACGCACAATACCTGACGCTCCTGCCCCAAACGCTTAAGCAGACGTCCAACCACCTCGGCTACCGCACCGCCGATACCGCTATCGACTTCGTCAAAAATTAATGTCGGCGTGCTGGTAGCACTAGAGGCAATGACTGAAATCGCCAAGGCAATACGCGCCAACTCACCACCCGAGGCTACCTTCGCCAACGGACGTGGCGTCGTGCCTGCATGACCAGCCACCAAAAATTCTATTTGTTCGTTGCCATATGCCGCCGGTTCTATCGGATTTAAGGCCACATCAAAGCGCCCGCCCGACATCGATAGCTCTTGCATGGCCGCCGTCACCGCGGTTGACAATGAGCTGGCCGCTTTAGTACGCGCCTTAGAAAGTTTGGTAGCCAGCGATTGATAGGCCAGCCCCAATTTTTCTTCATGCGCACGCAAGGCATCGAGGTCGGTCGCATCAGCTAGCTGATGCAAACGCTCAGATAATTTTAAAAATTCATTCGGCAGTTCATCCGCGGGTACATTAAATTTTCGTGAAGCTGAATGCAGCGCCTCAAGGCGCGACTCCACCGTTCGCAAACGTTGCGGGTCCATTTCAATTCGACCCAGATAATCATTCAGCGCATACACCGCTTCTTGTAACTGAATGCGCGCAGGCTCTAAGGCTTCCATGACTGGCTTTAGTTTGTCGTCTACGTCGGCCAGCTTGCCTAATTTTTGCGCGATCGATGAGAGCTGCGACAACATCGGGCTAGATTCCGATTCAGACAGTAAATCAAGTGCGCTTTGTGCGCCTTCAATCAAGCTTGCGGCATTCGAAAGTCGGCTGTGCTCATTGCCAATATCGGCCCACTCACCAGGACGCGCCGCTAATTTTTCTAATTCGCCGACCTGCCACTGAAGTCGTTCACGCTCAAGCAAAACATTTTTTGCATCACGCTCAAATTCTTCACGCTGTTTAATCACAGCACGCCAATTTTTAAATGCCTGCGCTACTTTAATGACATCGTCATTCAATCCGGCATGAGCATCTAATAATGCACGTTGTGATTCGGCCTTCAGCAGCGATTGATGCGCATGCTGACCATGAATATCCACCAACATCTCACCGATTTCGCGCAACTGAGTCACCGTGGCGGTTATGCCATTGATGAATGCCTTCGATCGGCCGCTACTATCAATCACGCGCCGCAGCAGTAATTGGCCATCTTCCGACACAAATTCGTGTTCGTCTAACCAACTCAGCACAGCTGCATCAAATTCACCGGTAAATTCGGCAGCAATATCGGCTTTGGATGCACCTTCTCTAATCACGCTGGCATCGGCACGACCACCTAAGGCCAACATTAATGCATCAATCAAGATCGATTTTCCAGCGCCCGTTTCACCGGTAAAGACGGTGAAACCAGCAGGCGGTTCGATCTCGATCGCATCAACGATCACAAAATCACGAATGATGAGCGTGCGCAGCATGGGTAGTCGGAGGAAAAATGACAGGAACTAAAAGGATAAAAGCACTATTTTAGCTGCCCTAGCACGGAGGGATATTCATTCCAGTGCAATTTCTCACGCAAGGTATCGTAGTAACTCCATCCTTGTGGATGCAAGAATTGAATACTGTGCGCTGAGCGACGCACCGTAACACGATCGTGATGATAAAGACTGGTGAGTGATTGCATATCAAAATTTACGCTGCAATCACGACCACTAGCCAACTCAACCACAATTTCACAACTTTCGGAAAGCACAATCGGGCGATTCGACAGCGCATGCGGCGCAATCGGCACCAACACTGTACCGCGCAGTTCAGGATGAAGAATCGGCCCACCCGCGGCCAAGGCATACGCCGTCGAACCTGTGGGCGTTGAAATAATTAAGCCGTCAGAGCGTTGGTTGTACATGAAATGTCCATCGACCTCGACACGCAATTCCACCATGCCGGCACCCGCTCCGCGCGACACCACAACATCATTGAACGCGACGGAACGAAAAATTTCCTTGCCTTGACGATGTACGATTCCTTCGAGCAGAGCGCGTCGCTCTGATTCCAGCTGACCGTCCAACATATCGCTCAACACAGGCAGCATGCGTTCAAAGGCGATATCAGTCATAAAACCCAAACGACCCTGATTAACACCAATTAACGGCACATCAAACGGCGCTAACTGGCGCGCAATACCCAACATTGTTCCATCACCACCAATTACGATGGCGACATCGGCGTCTTGGCCAATCTCTGCCAAGGTCATGGATACCCGCTTGCTGCGTTGAAGGTCCTGCGCGGTTGCCGCTTCAAATACAACCCTAAGCCCGCGATGCTCGAGAAAATCCGCCAATTCACCCAAAGCACTGCTACTGGCGCCAAATTCACCGTGCTTACCGATGATGGCGACCGAAGAAAAACGTGATGTGGGATTGGGATTTGCGACAGACATGCTCAGGATTAGACCATAACTAGCAGCAAACGTGACGCTTAACGAAGCCCAAGCTGGCTGAAAGATCTGGAAGATTGAGGGTTGGGTGCTAACAATTTTGCTTTCTGAGTTAAGGAAACTGGCGCACTACCCTTTGGCTCGATAGAATAAGGACATGCAACTCGATATTCGCGCACAGACGCTACTGAAGGCACTTGTAGAACGCTACATTGCGGACGGACAGCCGGTGGGCTCACGCGCGCTGGCAAAAATTTCTGGCCTTGAGCTTTCTCCGGCGACCATACGCAACATCATGTCAGACCTGGAAGAGCTAGGCTTGGTGGCCAGCCCTCATACGTCGGCCGGCCGCATCCCCACTCCGCGCGGCTATCGACTATTTGTCGATAGTTTGCTCACCGTTCAAACCATTGATGAAAGCACGGTTGAGTCGCGGCTGCAATCCGGTGCTTCGTCGCAAAAAATTATCGCCAGTGCAGCACAAGTACTTTCCTCGTTATCTCATTTCGCTGGAGTCGTACTCGCACCACGACGGGAAATGACCTTTCAGCAAATTGAATTTCTGCGCCTCTCAGAAAAACGTATTTTGTTGGTCATCGTCGCTCCGAATGGCGATGTACAAAACCGTTTGCTGTTGACCGAAACCGATTACTCACCCAGCCAACTCGTGCAAGCGGCTAATTACATCAACCAAAATTATTCGGGGTTGTCGTTTGATGCGGTGCGCATCAAACTCAATGATGAGTTACGTGAATTACGCAACGACATGATGCGGCTAATGCACGCCGCCGTTGAAGCAGGCACGGACGCCATGAGCGATGACACCGAAGATGTGGTGATTTCTGGTGAGCGTAATTTACTGTCGATTGACGACCTGTCAACCAACATGAGTTCATTGCGAAAATTATTTGATATTTTTGAGCAAAAAACCGGACTAGCAACGCTGCTGGATACCTCAAGCAAAGCGAGCGGCGTACAAATTTTTATTGGTGGTGAATCGCATCTGATGCCGTTGGAAGATATGAGTATCGTCACCGCGCCCTACGAAGCTAATGGAAAGATAGTTGGCACACTCGGTGTGATCGGGCCAACCCGCATGGCCTATGAGCGCGTGATTCCGATTGTCGACATCACCGCTCGCTTACTTTCCAGCGCGCTGTCGCATTCTTAAAACAAGCATCACGACGTAGTTAAGCCACCGCTTTTTTCTTATTGCTCCCGATGCGGGCAAGCCTCTTTAGTGCAATTACCGTAAAGAGCCAACGCATGCTCGGCTAGAGTGAAACCGCGCTGTTCAGCGATGCTGTGCTGCCGACGTTCGATTTCTTCGTCAAAAAATTCTTCCACCAAGCCGCAATCGAGGCAAACCAAGTGATCATGGTGAGTGCCTTGATTGAGTTCGAAAACCGCCTTACCTGACTCAAAATGATGCCGACTTAGCAAGCCAGCCTGCTCAAACTGTGTCAGCACACGATAAACTGTTGCCAGTCCGATATCAAGATTCTCGGTCAACAGCAGCTTGTAAACATCCTCGGCGGATAAGTGGCGCACGCTGCTATTTTGGAAAATCTCTAAGATTTTTAGCCTGGGCAGGGTAGCTTTCAGTCCACTGGATTTCAGATCGGCGGTTTTGGGCGGCATGTTTTCGCTTATTTAACTTGAACTGCTTTATCATATAGCGTTTACCTACTGCGCTCAACGAAAGCACCTCTCATGAAGTTTATGCAGCACTCGTCCAGTTGGTCCGCTACGTACCTAAAATCATGCATGGCTGCCGTTGCCTTGAGTAGCAGCGCGCTATTTCTGAGCGGCTGCGCTCTGAACCCTTTTGCCAGCAAGCCAGCGACCCCTGAGCAAAGCGCCGCGCCCGCTGAAGCCGGCATAGTTCAAACAACGCAATCGAAAAAACTGTTTGGTGTGTTGCCCATATATCGCGCTAACGTCCAACAAGGAAATTTCGTTTCAAAAGAAATGGTGTCGCAGCTCAAAGTCGGCATGACGCCTGAACAAGTTCGCTTCGTGATGGGCACACCGCTGTTAACCGATGTATTTCATGCTCAGCGCTGGGACTACCCTTTCCGCATGCGTCGCGGCGATGGCCAAATCACTACCAGCCACGTATCCGTGTTCTTTAAAGAAGGTCGGGTTGAGCGGTTTGAGGGCGGCGATCTGCCTCAGGAAAAAGACTATCTCGACCAACTCGCTGCACCTAAAAAATAAAATCCGACTGTAAGCACTTATCCATGAAATCCATGAAGATCGCCATCGCCGGCGCCTCCGGCCGTATGGGCCGCATGCTGATTGAAGCTATCGTTGCTGATGATCAGGCCACGCTGGCTGGCGCACTCGATCTACCGGGCTCACCTGTATTGGGTACCGACGCTGCCGCCTTCCTCGGTCAACCTGCCGGTGTACCCATTGAGTCTGATCTAGCCAAAGGCTTGGCGAATGCAGAGTATTTGATCGATTTCACGCGCCCCGAAGGCACGCTCAAACATCTAGCCTATTGCGCTGAACACGGCATCAAAATGATTATCGGCACCACCGGCTTTGACGACGCTGGTAAAGCAGCGATTGCCAATGCAGCGAAAAAAACCGCTATTGTATTTGCACCCAACATGAGTGTGGGTGTGAATGTCACCATGAAATTGCTGGAACTAGCTGCGAAGAGTTTTTCGCATGGCTACGACATAGAAATCATCGAAGCGCATCATCGCCACAAAGTCGATGCGCCTTCGGGTACAGCGTTAAAAATGGGTGAGGTAATCGCCAGCGCACTGGACCGCGATCTGAAAGACGTCGGTGTTTTCGCACGCGAAGGCGTGACCGGCGAACGCGATCCTTCATCCATAGGTTTTGCCACCATACGGGGTGGCGATATTGTGGGTGACCACACCGTTCTATTCGCAGGTATTGGTGAGCGCATAGAAATCACCCATAAATCATCGAGCCGAGTGACCTACGCTCATGGCAGCCTGCGAGCTGCGCGTTTCTTGCAGAATCAGTCGAGCGGACTATTCGATATGCAGGATGTGCTTGGGCTGCGCTAAGCGCACCCAAGCTCTTCAAACTAGTTTGCAGCGTCAGCGATGATTTCCCGGCATTCCAGTATTTCCATTGCAACCGCAATGGGATTGCACGTGCTACTCGTGATGCTGGTCATCTCAGGCATGCTCGAACACGTTCACAAAGAGATAGACCCTCCACCGGTCATCATCGAATTAATTCAGCCTAAAAAATTAGAGCCGCCGCCACCTAAGCCTGAACCTAAAAAACCCGAGCCGCCGAAACCGCCCAAGCCCGAACCGGTTAGGCCAGAGCCGCCTAAAGTGGTAGAACAGCGACCGGAGCCGCCTAAACCCGAACCGGCTAAAGCCGTGACGCCTACTCCTGAAGCGCCGCCTAAGCCAGCGCCGACACCTACGCCAACACCTGCGCCAGCACCAGCACCAGAAGCAGTTGCCAAACCTGCGCCGCCGCCAGCTCCCGCACCGACTCCGGCAAAAAGTTCGTCGGGTTCGAGCGCACAATACGTAGGAGCGTGCGAATCGCCCTATCCCACGATCTCGAAACGAATGAATGAAAAGGGCACTGTGGTGGTAAAAGTGCTGGTAAAGAGCGACGGCACAGCCGGTGATGTCGAATTAAAATCCTCCAGCGGATATCCAAGATTGGATCAAGCATGGCTAGAGGCGATAAAAAACTGTCGGTTTACCCCGTCGACTGGCAGCGATGGCAAACCCATCGATGAATGGTTCTCTGCTCCACATACTTTCAGGCTAAATTAACCAACTCTTACTGGTAAATTCTCCATCATGAACGATAACCTCAACCAAACTCTCGGCTTAGCCCACTACTGGGCACAAGGCGATGCCATTACCCACACCGTGGCGTATGTGTTACTGCTGATGTCCGTCATCAGCTGGTACTACATCGTCTCCAAGACGTGGACTTCTTGGCGCATACGCATGAGCGCAGGTGTACTCGAGAGTTTTTGGGATGCGCCCACCATGGATGATGCGATTAATTTGCTCAAGCACGCCGATACCGAGCACGTCTACGCACCCTTGGCCACGCATGCAGTCGAGGCCGTGAATATCAAAGCTAAAAGCCAATCATTGAATGCGAGTGTTGATCCGGGCGAGTTAGTCACACGCACGCTGCGTCAGCAAATCAATCGCGTGTCATCGCGGCTAGAGAGTGGATTAACATTGCTTGCTTCAGTCGGATCAACCGCACCATTCATTGGTTTGTTCGGTACCGTGTGGGGCATCTACCATGCGTTGGCGGCTGTGTCAGCGGCTGGCACCATACAAATCGATAAAGTGGCCGGCCCAGTGGGCGAGGCACTGATCATGACCGCGATTGGTCTGGTAGTCGCTATTCCCGCCGTGCTGGGCTATAACGCTTTCACGCGAGTTAATCGTGTCACGCTGTCTGAGCTGGATGCATTCGCCCATGACTTGCACGCGCATCTGACCACCGGCACTCGCGTTCGCACCACGCGCTAATCACCTTTTACAGCGGAGACATCAGCATGGCATTCGGTGGATTTAACGATAACAATCAAGCAGGACCCATGGCCGACATTAACGTCACGCCTATGGTCGATGTGATGCTGGTGCTACTGGTGATTTTTATTATCACCGCACCCCTATTCACGCACGCGATCAAATTAGAACTGCCCAACGCACAATCGCAAGCCGCACCCGAAAAACCCGAGACTATTACCTTAGCAATCAATGCTGATGGCAAACTCTTTTGGAATAATGCAGCGATCACGCGCGAAGAGTTAGCGACCCGAATTGCTACCGCTGTTGAGAAAAAACCTCAGCCCGAGTTGCAACTACGTGCAGATAAATCGACTCGCTACGAAGTTATCGCCCAAGTGATGGCAGCAGCGCAAACCGGCGGTATGACTAAGATTGGCTTTGTGACTGACCCCAAAGACGCCGGCAAATAATTTTTCATGGTTGCACTAGCTATAGTGGTCTAAACGACCACGAATTTAGCACCTACACATGCCCTTCTGACAAAAGGCGCGACCGCGCGCTTTTGGCAACTCTTTCGAGTCACCGCCATGTCCCTTCAGAGGGGTACCAGCCGGTATAATGCATGGCTAACCTCACACTCCCCCATCACTCGTCATGCAAGAGAAATACAGCCCGGCCGATGTCGAACGTTCGGCCCAGGAACACTGGAACAACATTGATGCCTATAAGGTGGTCGAACACGCACGCGATGCACAAGGTCGCGAAAAAAAGAAATTCTATGCCTGTTCCATGTTGCCCTACCCTTCCGGCAAGCTACACATGGGCCATGTGCGCAACTACACGATCAATGATGTGATGGCACGACAGCTGCGCATGAGCGGCTACAACGTATTAATGCCCATGGGCTGGGATGCGTTTGGTATGCCCGCTGAAAATGCAGCAATGGCCAATGGCGTACCACCCGCTCAATGGACCTACGCCAACATCGAATACATGAAGATGCAGATGCGGGCCATGGGCCTGGCGATTGACTGGTCGCGTGAAATGGCTGCCTGCAGCCCTGACTATTACAAGTGGAATCAGTGGATGTTTTTGAAGATGCTGGAAAAAGGCATCGTCTATAAAAAAACAGGTACGGTGAATTGGGATCCTATCGATCAAACCGTGCTCGCGAATGAACAAGTGATTGACGGACGCGGCTGGCGTTCAGGCGCGGTAATTGAAAAGCGCGAAATTCCTATGTACTACGCGCGCATCACCGACTATGCCGAAGAACTCTTAGATCACGTAGAAAATAAATTACCCGGTTGGCCAGAGCGCGTACGCATCATGCAAGCAAACTGGATTGGCAAATCAACCGGTGTTCGTTTTGCATTTCCTCATCAAATAAAAAACGCTGCAGGTGAATTAATCAGCGATGGAAAAATGTGGGTCTTTACCACTCGCCCCGATACCATCATGGGCGTGACTTTCTGTGCCGTTGCACCTGAACACGCGCTGGCAACGTATGCCGCTCAATCAAATCCTGCATTAGCGACCTTCATTACCGAGTGCAAGCAAGGAAGTGTGATTGAAGCCGACATGGCCACGATGGAAAAAAAGGGTATGCCCACAGGCTTAACTGTCACGCATCCATTAACGGGCAAAGCGATTGATGTATGGGTGGGTAACTACGTTCTTATTACGTATGGCGATGGCGCAGTGATGGGTGTGCCCGCACATGACGAGCGTGATTTTGCGTTCGCTAAAAAATATCAGTTACCGATTCAAGCTGTGGTTGGTGTTGAAGGAAAAACCTATAACGACGATGCCTGGCAAGAGTGGTATGCCGACAAAGAACAAGGTCGCTGCGTTAATTCCGGCAAGTACGATGGCTTGAATTATCACGACGCTGTGAATGCTGTCGCCGCTGATCTGTCGGCTAAAAATTTAGGCGAGAAAAAAATTACCTACCGCTTGCGCGATTGGGGCATCTCGCGTCAGCGTTATTGGGGCACGCCGATTCCTATCATTCACTGCCCTTCGTGTGGTGATGTGCCGGTGCCTGAAAAAGATTTACCGGTGGTATTACCCGAAGATTGTGTACCCGACGGTAGCGGCAATCCACTCAACAAACATGAAAAATTTCTAAACGTCGATTGTCCTAGCTGCGGCAAAGCTGCGCGCCGTGAAACCGACACGATGGATACCTTTGTGGATTCATCCTGGTATTACATGCGCTATTGCTCACCGGGTAGCGACAAGGCCATGGTAGATGAGCGTAATGATTACTGGATGCCGATGGATCAATATATCGGTGGAATTGAACATGCGGTTCTGCATTTACTGTATGCGCGCTTCTGGACCAAAGTCATGCGTGATTTTGGTTTGATTAAATTTGATGAACCATTTACCAACTTGCTCACGCAAGGCATGGTTCTGAACGAAACCTATTATCGCGAAGAAGCCTCGGGTAAAAAAATCTGGATCAATCCAGAAGACGTTACGCTGAAAATGGATGACAAAGGTCGTCCGGTATCAGCCATCTCAACCACCGATGGTCAGTCAGTGCATATCGGCGGCACGGAAAAAATGTCCAAGTCGAAAAACAATGGCATTGATCCGCAAGCCATCATCGACCAATACGGCGCCGATACTGCGCGACTATTCACCATGTTTGCCTCGCCTCCTGAACAAACACTGGAATGGTCAGGCGCAGGTGTTGAAGGAGCACAGCGCTTCTTGCGTCGTGTGTGGAATTTCGCGCACGGACAAGCACAGCTCATTGATATCAATGCGATCTTACCGAGCGATTTATCCGCTGATCTAAAAACCTTACGTCGCGAAGTACACAAAGTTTTGCAGCAAGCCGATCACGACTATCAACGTCTGCAGTACAACACCGTTGTTTCAGCTTGTATGAAAATGCTGAATCTTTTGGAAGGTACTAGCTACGCTAACGATGCCGGTAGCCGCGCTGTGCTGACAGAATGTTTAGGTATCTTCTTGCGCGTGTTATATCCGGTAGCACCTCACATCACCCATGTATTGTGGGATGCTTTGGGCTACGCTAAGCCACATGGCGATATTCTCGATGCGCCTTGGCCTAAGGTCGACAGCTCAGCACTGGAGCAAGCCGAGATCGAGCTTATGATACAAGTCAACGGTAAGCTGCGGGGTAGCATCATCGTCCCAAAAACTGCGGACAACGCCAGTATCGAGGCGGCTGCGCTCGCTAACGAACACGTACAAAAACATCTGACAGGCACACCCAAGAAAATCATTGTGGTGCCTGGCAAACTCGTCAACATCGTCGCTTAACACTGAACTGAAGGAGACTTGCGTGCAAACCAATCGCCGCCTGTGGATTTCGTTAATGATGACACTGCCGCTGGCCGCTTGCGGTTTCCAGTTGCGCGGCTCACGCTCAAGCGCGAACCTGCCTTTTAGCTCAGTCCATCTCGAAATCGCGAAAAACTCACCGATAGAACGCGAACTTCGAAATGCCATCCTTTCTCAAGGCAATACGGCGATTGCGACCGATCGCAAATCGGCGGAAATTACTGTGCGCGTACTGTCAGAGCGTCAGGAAAAGAAAGTCCTCACGCTGAATGCCCAAGGTCAGGTGCGTGAATTTAGTTTGCTGTATCGATTACGTTTCGACGTCATCGGTAAGGAGAATGCACAAATCGTGAATGATACCGAGCTAGCATTACAAACATTCATGAGCTATTCCGAATCGCAGGCTGTCGCGAAAGAAACCGAAGAGCGATTAATTTATAACGATCTTCGTGCCGACGCCGTCAGTCAAATCATGCGCCGATTAGCGCAGATCAAACCAGAGCAATAGGTCAGGTAGTGCAAGTGCGCGCTGAAGCGCTTGATGCGCATCTCGAAAAATCACTAGACTCGCTGTATGTGATTGCAAGTGACGAACATCTGTTAGCCATGGAAGCCGCGGATCGTATTCGTAAAAAAGCACGCAGCACGGGATTTTCAGAACGCGAAGTACTGATCGTTGATCGCTACTTCAAATGGGGCGAGCTCACGTCCACCCAGCAATCGATGTCACTGTTTGGTGATAAAAAACTGATTGAGCTTCGTATACCTACCGGCAAACCCGGGAAAGAAGGTGGACAAGCCTTACAAGATTACGCAGCGAATTGCGCAGCAGCGGCAACGGCTGACGACACGCTGACCTTAATTACCTTACCCAAATTAGATTGGGCTGCACAAAAAAGTGCTTGGGTAACTGCCTTACAGCGCGCCGCTGTATATATCGATATTCCTGTCGTTGAGCGGCCTCACCTAGCTAACTGGATAGGCCAACGCTTGGCAGCACAAGGACAAAGTGCTGACAAAATATCACTCGACTTCATGGTGGAGCGTGTCGAAGGTAATTTACTCGCAGCTCATCAAGAGATTCGTAAACTTGGGCTGCTGTATCCTGAAGGCAGACTGAGTGCCGAGCAAGTACAAGACGCTGTATTGAATGTAGCACGCTATGACGTGTTTAAGCTTTCCGAGGCGATGCTGTCTGGCGATGTCAGCCGACTAGTGCGCATGCTCGAAGGCCTTAAAGGTGAAGGCGAAGCCTTACCACTCGTGCTATGGGCCGTGGCCGAAGAAATTCGTATTCTTCTGAAACTGAAGCTGGGCGTGAATGAAGGTCGACCGCTAGCCATATTGATGAAGGAATATCGCATCTGGGGCCCGCGCGAGCGTTTGATACCGAATGCAATAGCGCGCGTCACGCTCAAGACTTTACAAACAGCAATGCATGAAGCAGCTCAGATCGATAAATTGATTAAAGGTTTACGTGCGCGAGCGTTCGCCGGCGATCCTTGGGATGCTTTATTGCAGTTGGCAATGCGAATTGCACGATAAAAAAAATCGACACAGGAATTTAGTCATGGATATTCAACACTACATGAACACCTTAGGTCAGTCGGCACGTAAAGCAGCACGTGCTGTGGCCAAAGCCGACACCGCCTCAAAAAATCGCGCACTTGAATTAATTGCGCAAGCAATACGCCGCGATGCCGCACTGCTCACCGCCGCCAATCAAAAAGATGTAGAACAAGCGCGTAGCAATGGCCTGGCTGCCGCCATGATTGATCGATTGACGCTGTCGGAAAAAGCGATTGCCACCATGGCCGAAGGCTTAGAGCAAATCGCATCGCTGCCAGACCCGATTGGTGAAATCAGTAATATGAAGTATCGCCCTAGCGGCATACAAGTCGGGCAAATGCGTGTGCCACTGGGCGTGATTGGCATTATTTATGAAGCACGTCCGAATGTGACTGTCGATGCAGCAGGATTGTGCATCAAGAGTGGTAACGCCACCATACTGCGTGGTGGCTCTGAAGCGATTCACTGCAATCAAGCGCTGGCAAAACTTGTGAAGGAAGGTTTAGCTGGTGCAGGTTTACCTGCCGACGCTGTGCAAATCGTCGAGACTACCGATCGTGCTGCAGTCGGCGCACTGATTGCCATGCCAGAGTTTGTCGATGTCATCGTGCCACGCGGTGGTAAAAGTTTGATCGAGCGCCTGATGAAAGAATCCAAAGTGCCGATGATTAAACATCTGGATGGTATCTGTCACGTGTATATCGACGACAAAGCCGATATCGCCAAAGCACTGCCAGTAAGCTACAACGCGAAATGCCATCGCTATGGCACCTGCAACACAATGGAAACTTTACTCATTGCGCGTTCGCTCGCTGCTACGGTTTTACCTGAATTAGCCAAGCTATTTGCAGAGAAGCAGGTTGAACTACGCTGCGATCCTGAAAGTTTAAAGATCCTTGCCGGCTATGCTCATCTGACAGCAGCGACGGAAGAAGATTGGCGCACCGAATACTTAGATGCCATTCTGGCTGTCAAAGTAGTTACCAATGTCGATGAAGCGATTGATCACATCAATACCTATTCATCGCAACATACCGATTCCATCATCACTGAAGATTACACGCATGCCATGCGCTTTTTGCGTGAAGTCGATTCCGCTTCCGTTATGGTGAATGCCTCAACCCGCTTTGCTGATGGCTTTGAATATGGGCTCGGTGCGGAGATTGGTATCTCTAACGATAAACTGCATGCACGTGGCCCGGTAGGCTTAGAAGGCTTAACCTCACTCAAATATGTCGTGCTGGGTCATGGCGAAGTGAGGGTGTAAGCATGCTGTGGATTAAAGCTCTGCATATAGTGTTTGTCTCTTCGTGGTTTGCGGGTTTGTTTTATCTGCCTAGAATTTTCGTGAACCTGGCGATGGAAACGAATCCTGTCGTGAATGAACGTCTATTACTTATGGCGCGCAAGCTGTATCGCTTCATGACAATACTGATGATTCCTGCGTTGGCGCTCGGTTTGTGGTTGTGGCTAATGTATGGAATTGGTCAGCAAAGTATCTGGCTCTATCTAAAATTAGTTTTAGTCATACTGCTGATCGGTTATCACCACATTTGCAAACGCTTGCTGAAAAAATTCGAGAACGGCGAAAATACTCATTCACATATCTGGTATCGCTGGTTCAATGAAGCCCCAGTGCTAGGCATGATCGCCGTAGTAATTCTGGTCGTAGTAAAGCCATTCCAATAAAACCCTTCTAATAAATTCATCACACAATTCTTTGCGAGACAACGATGACAAAAAAAATTGACTACTATATGGCTCCGCATTCACCTTGGTCTTATCTGGGTCATGCGCGACTCATCGCCATGGCAAAAAAACATAACGCCACCATTCATTTAAAGCCGGCTGATTTAGTCAAAGTATTTAGTGTTTCAGGTGGCGTTCCTGTTTCGCAGCGCCCACCGCAACGTCAGGCCTATCGTCTGGCTGAACTACAGCGTTGGAGTAAATTTCTGAGCATCCCCATGACGCTGCATCCTGAGTTTTTTCCTATTTCAGGGGAACCCGGTGCCAAACTTATCATCGCTGCCCTGCAAACACATGGCACGGACAAAGCTCTGGAGCTTGCGCATGCCTTAGGCCATGCGGTTTGGGAAGATGAAAAAAATATCACTGATGAACCCACCTTAATTGCCATCGCCGATCATCTTGGTTTGCATGGTGCTGAACTACTCAAGCAATCGGCCGGCGACACTGTTGCCGCCGAATTCGCCAAAAATACCGAAGAAGCAATCGCAGCTAATGTATTTGGTGCTCCTTGGTATTGTGTTGATGGTGAAGGTTTCTGGGGCCAAGATCGATTAGAATTTGTTGAACGCGCTTTGATGAGTTAATAGAGCTGACTGCGCATCCCGACCTTCAACGGGATGTGGGCTTCATCCAACAAATTCACTCAACACATTCATTCATCACCCACGATCAACACGTATGGACTGTTGATCATTTACGGATAAAAGGCATCCATGGCGACTGTACTTTCCTATTTTTGTCCCTGCCCTCGCGGTTTAGAGGCCGCACTCGCTGAAGAAATCGGCGAAATCGCCAAACAAAGTGGCACGCTCAAAGTACACAACCAAGTCCCCGGTGGCGTGCACTGCTCGGGCCAGTGGTCGGATGCCATGCGATTAAATCTGCATTCGCGTATCGCTTCACGTGTGTTGATGCGTATCGCGCACCGCAGCTATGCGAATGAAAATCATATCTACGACCTTGCCCTAGAATCAACGTGGGAAGACTGGTTCCATGTAGGCCACACGATGCGTGTCGATGTCACAGCCATCAAATCGCCGGTCAAAAGCCTGGAATTCATTACGCTAAAAATTAAAGATGCGATTTGCGATCGCTTTCGTGACCGCGAAGGCGAGCGACCATCCATCGATACTCGCGCACCCGATATGCGTATTTCTGGTTTTTTAGATGCGCGCACCGTTACGCTATATCTCGACACCTCAGGCGAACCTTTATTTAAACGCGGCTGGCGCGAAGAAACCGGCGATGCTCCCTTGCGTGAAAATCTATCCGCAGGCTTATTACGTGTCGCAGGTTGGAAGCCCGGCGTGCCGCTGCTCGATCCTATGTGCGGCTCAGGTACTTTGTTAGTTGAAGCCGCGCAAATGGTGGCAGGCATACCTCCGGGTATTAATCGATCTTTTGCCTTTGAAAAATTTATCAACTTTGACGAAGCCGAATGGCAAGCGATTAAAGCGGAAGTTACATCTCCGAATGTCGTTAGCGACGCCTTGATTTTTGGTAGTGATATTTCTGGCGATGCGATCGTCATGACCCGCAATAATCTGACAAGAGCGGGGATAGCTTTTGATGTCCCCCTCAAACAAATCGAAGCACAAGAAATTAAAGCACCTACCGAGCACGCCGGTATTTTGATTGCCAATCCTCCGTATGGCGAACGCATCGGTGTGCGAGGCGATCGCGCCCAAGAACCGGATGAACTAGCTGCGGCTTTTTTTAGTGCATTCGGCAGCACACTCAAATCACGTTTTGCCGGATGGACGGCCTGCCTGTTCACTGCCGATCTCAATCTGCCACGTATGCTGCGTTTGAAAGAATCAAAAAAAACGCCGTTTTACAACGGCGCTATTGAATGCAGATTGTTTCGATTTGAGATGGTGGCGGGCTCGAATCGCAAGACATCTGTCTAATCATCAAAACCTGTTAGCTGACCACATTATTCCAATTCTCAGCAACGACATGAGGATTATTGATATACCACCGACCATCGGGATTGACTTCAATAAGAACTTTGATTTTTATTGTGGCGTCGTTAACGTCTATGGCTGAACCACCATTATTTTTAGCCACCCTCATAGGTTTTCCAATTTGGAATTCCTTTGATGCATTTGACTCATAGTCGATAATAATTTTACCGTCAGAATTTTTACTGAATGTATATTTTTGACGGAAATTTACGTTTGGCCTTATGGGGGTACCATCATCCAAGTGCAGAACTGATTCTGGAGTTTTCCCTTCTTCAGTTCGAACAAAAAGTACCGGCTTTAAAAACATACCCAAATTTTGATTCGCAATATTGCTCACAACCTTGGGAAGGTTACCTTCAGAACCAGGTCCGATAAATTCAATAAATTCATCAATTGAGTTGATCTTTTTTAATGATCCATCCGAATTTTTAATTTCATAGTTTGAAAACTTAAAGTCGCGTGCAAATGAAGGTTGTACGAACTCCAAATATTTTTTAAGCTCAGAATCATCGACCGTCGCATTATCCTTATCCCACGTTTTGATAAAAGCCCCATCAGCCGCAGCACTAACCCAATCCAAATACCGAGGATCTGCAAGGTCAATTTCTTTATCTATGAAGGCGACTGAGTAACGCTTTTCAACATCGACTAACAGCGCATCTAAAACACTGAGTTGTTTCAACTTGCTGCGATCGGGCAGCAACTCCATCAGCTTTGCATGAAGTAGCATTTTCTTGCGAGCGGGAGATAGGTCAGGATCAATCCCTGCCTCAAATTGATTAATCGCTATAGCAATATCATTTTTTTCTTTAATTGTCAGGAATGACAGCGCATCCTCGTTTTGGGGTGAGCCGTGTTTGGGAGAGCTCCGCCCTGACGATTTCGGTGTCGTATGCGTACTCGTACTTATAGCCGCAACATGGCTCGATAATTTTTCCCCAAACTTACCTAAATTGATGGCTGCCTTAGAAAAGCCTTTGCTAATTTTTTTACGTAACTCCCTAGCTTTTGGGCTCACAGGTCTGCTGCGCCCAGAACTATCACTTGAGGAATCGTCTCTAGCGACTCCCACTGTTCTCGGGGTTGCCGCTGGTGTTGGCATGGGTGTTGATGTTGGCGTAGGTGCGACACTTCTATTCGAAAGCGGGGTAGTGGCATCTGACGTTGCAAACCCAACCGATCTCGGCGTCGTCGATGAACTCGATTTTTCTTCATCGCTGGATTTTTTTTGGCGATGTATCACTTCTGTTTTTATATTAATTTGACGTTCAAGCTTTGTTCTTCTAGTCGGCGGTGTATGTGGATCTCTACTGACTTTGGATCCATCAAACGCTAGCGCACTTTTTTCTGTAGATTTTTTTCCTGATGCTAAGCGCGGAGTAGTCGGGGCACTTACTGAGCCGGAATTTCCCGATGCGGCTTTCTGATTTTTTTCTTGGGTTTTTTCTGTGCGGGAATCGGATGAATTTTTACCTTCGATTTTAAGTAAGAGGGCGTTTAATGCCAGATCTAATTCTTCTGGCGTCATAGTTTTTTTTGATGTGGGTTTCATTTTTATAGCCGTTTAAAAATAAGAAAAAGGTAAGGACGAAAATTCGTAACTCTCCTAACTACTTAGTTCCAAAGATCGAACGCTGTGATCGAATTAAGGCGATGGGGTATCCTTTCGGTTTTGCTTTCTTCAGGAGAATTCCATGCTGGATGTTGTAAACGGCCCACTCAAACTCACCGACAACGCCCTCCTACGTAGTCAGGCCTATCTGAATGGCGTCTGGGTGGATGCGGCGACGCGTTTTGATGTAACGAATCCAGCCGATGGCCATATCCTCACCAGCGTGCCCAATCAGGGTGCCAACGAAGCCGCGCAAGCGATAACGGCTGCACAAGCTGCTTTTCCTGCTTGGGCTGCCAAAACAGGTAAAGAACGTTCGCAGCTCATGCGCAAATGGTTTGATCTGATCGTCGCCAATGCCGATGATCTGGCGCGACTGATGACTGCTGAGCAGGGCAAGCCGGTGGCGGAAGCCAAAGGCGAAGTCATGTATGGCGCTAGCTTTATCGAATGGTTTGCGGAAGAAGCCAAGCGTGTGAATGGTGATGTACTTGCCAGCCCTGCGGTAGACCGCCGACTCGTCACACTGAAACAACCCATCGGTGTGTGTGCTGCGATTACGCCATGGAATTTTCCGATTGCGATGATCACCCGAAAAATCGCACCTGCGCTGGCGGCTGGCTGCACTATCGTAATTAAACCTGCAGAACAAACACCTCTCTCAGCACTCGCATTGGCTGAATTAGCTCACCGCGCTGGCTTACCTGCAGGCGTGATTAATGTCTTAACGGCCGATAGTGAAAATTCGATTGCGATTGGCAAGGTGCTGTGTTCCAGCCCTGTCGTTCGACACATTTCGTTTACCGGCTCCACGCCTGTTGGCCGCATCCTGATGGCGCAAAGTGCACCGACCATCAAAAAGTTAGCGCTGGAATTAGGCGGCCATGCACCTTTCATCGTTTTTGACGATGCTGATATTGATGCAGCGATTGAAGGCGCACTGATTTCCAAATATCGGAACGCAGGACAAACCTGTGTCTGTACTAATCGCTTTTACGTGCACGACAAGGTGTACGATGAATTCGTCAAAAAACTCGCCGCTGGTGCAGCCAAAATAGCTGTTGGTAATGGTTTCACCGAAGGTGTTCAACAAGGTCCTATGATTGATGAACAGGCGGTGGCTAAAGTAATTGAGCATGTAACGGATGCGCTCAGCAAAGGCGCTAAGTTGGAGGCTGGCGGCGCAGCGCATGCTCTGGGTGGATTATTTTATCAACCCACCGTGCTATCGAATGTAACGCCCAACATGAAAATCATGCAGGAAGAAACTTTCGGCCCGGTCGCAGCCATCGTGCGGTTCCATGATGAAAAAGAAGTGATCGCCGCTGCTAACGATACAGATTATGGTTTGGCGAGTTATTTTTATTCTCGTGATGCTAGCCGCATGTGGCGCGTAGCTGAACAACTGGAATATGGCATGGTGGGTATCAACACCGGCCTTATCTCAAATGAAGTCGGTCCCTTTGGTGGCGTTAAACAATCAGGCTTGGGACGCGAAGGTTCCAAGTACGGTATCGATGAATATCTAGAACTGAAATATCTTTGCATAGGCGGCATTTAATGCGGCTAACTCACTGGATGCTGCCTGATGTCGAGTGAATCAGGCGGTATCCAACATTCGACTACTCCCTCCTCAGGTAAGTTAGCGTTACTGCTGGCGGCTCTGGCTATGCTGGGGCCGTTTTCTGTTGATGCGTATTTACCCGCATTTCCATCAATAGAGCACAGTCTGTCGGCCAGTGCGCTGCAAGTGCAGCAAACACTCACAGCGTATATGGCAGCATTTGCGGTAATGATCCTGTGGCACGGTGCACTTTCAGATGCTTTTGGTCGACGCAGCATTATTCTGTTATCGCTAGCGGTGTATGCGATTGCTTCTATTGGATGTGCGGCAGTTCACAGCATCGAATATTTTTGGGTGTTCCGAATGCTGCAAGGCGTATCCGCTGGCGCTGGCGTCGTCATAGGTCGTGCGATTATTCGCGATTTGTATAGCGGCTCAGAAGCGGCAAAGATGTTGTCGTTAGTGACGATGATTTTTTCTGTCTCGCCCGCGATTGCACCCATAGTCGGTGGTTGGGTAGTCGCTGTATCCGTGTGGCGTACACTTTTTTTACTGCTGTTTGCCTTTACCTTAGCCATGCTGTGGTGGTGCTGGCGTACTCTGCCTGAAACACTGCCAGTCAATCAGCGACAACGCTTTCACCCCGAATCGCTATGGAAAAATTATCGACAAATTTTTAGCTCGCGCATGTTTCAACTGAAAGCAGCGGCGATCGCTTGTAATTTTTCAGGATTGTTTTTATATGTGGCTTCAGCACCGGCCATCATCACGCGCCATCTCGGCTTAGGGCCAACCGAATTTAGCTGGCTGTTTGTACCTTCTGTTGTGGGAATTTTTCTGGGTGCGTTAGCAGCCAATCGTCTGGCCGGTCGCATTTCAACGCAACGGCAGATTTTAATTGGCTTTGTTTTTTTGATGGCCGCTTGCTTGTTCAACGTCGGCTACCATGCATTTTTCCCAGCCTCCGTGCCCTGGACAGTCGCACCGCTATTTCTGTATACAATCGGTATGTCGATGGCAGCACCGGGATTAACGCTACTGATACTCGATTTATTTCCAACGATTCGTGGCACGGTGGCTTCGTGCCAGTCATTTACTATGACGATGCTTTCAGCGCTGGTGGCCGGAGTGCTTGCCCCCATGCTGAGTGATTCGGTGCTGTACTTAGCCATCGGTCAGCTAGTGTTGGTGCTAATGGGTTTTACATTTTGGCGTTTAGTACTTCTGATACAACCCTCGGCTGGCTTACAAAAATAAAGGGAATGCAGTGAAAAAAATTAGTTTAACGATAGTCTTGCTATTACTAACGACCATTGCCCATGCTGACAACTGGGTCATCATTACGCAATCAACCAAAACAGGTGTGACGCAATATGTGGATGTGGACAGCATAGAACGTAATCTCGGCCTGGTAGAACTGTGGCGCATCTTCGAGCACAAGCCGCCTTCGCTACGCAAAGTCAACGGTAAGCCGCTTACCTCACAAAAAATTCGTACCGAATTTGATTGCCCCTCACGCGCCATGCGCCAAGTGTCTTACACCTGGTATGCGGGAGCTATGGCTACGGGCGAAATTGTCAATCAAGTGACTATTCCTGATGTCTGGCTGATAGATCAGTTTGATGAATTCACACTGCCGCTGTGGAAAATGGCTTGTAGTGACTGGGAAGAAAAATAAATACTTCAACGAGCCACGCTTAATTTTATTTTTCTCTCTGCGCTTAGCCGTATTTTTTGCACTACTTTTATTTCCGTTATTCATGTCTGAAAACACTGCTCCTGAAACTGATAGACACATGCTGTACGACCCGAATGAGCGGCGTATACGTAGCTTCGTCACCCGCGCTGGGCGTTTATCTACAGCGCAGGCACGCGCTATAGAATCGCTGGGGCCGACTTACTGCCTGCCGTTTCAAAAATCAGCGTTAGCATTTGATGCGGTATTTCAGCGACCTGCGCCAACCATTCTTGAAATCGGCACTGGCATGGGTGAAACGACCGCATTTATTGCAAGTCATTTGCCCGATAAAAATTTTCTGGGTGTAGAAGTACACACGCCGGGCATTGGCAGTTTATTGAAATTGATCGGTGAACAATCACTCACTAATCTGCGCTTGATTCAGCATGATGCGGTTGAAGTCGTGCGCGACATGATCGCGCCGAATTCATTAGCGGGCATTCATGTATTTTTTCCTGACCCTTGGCACAAAGCACGTCATAACAAACGTCGATTGATTCAGGGCCCGTTTGTAGAGCTGCTGACATCGCGCTTAAGGATCGGCGGCTATTTGCATTGCGCCACGGACTGGCAAGAGTATGCCGAGCAAATGCTGGAGGTCTTGAGCGCTGAACCCACCTTGAAAAATACTGCCGATTCCTACGCAGTACGCCCAGATTACCGTCCCACCACTAAGTTTGAAAATCGTGGATTGAAATTAGGACACGGTGTATGGGACTTGGTTTTTACGCGCACGGCTTAAAAAAATTAAGCCGCGTCGTTTATTCCGCCCAAACTACCCAACCGGTCGCCGCTGAAATTAATATCAGTACGCCAAATACGATTCGGTACCAAACAAAGATCATGAAATCATGCGAGCTGATATAACGCAGCAACCAGCGCACGCAAAAGAAGGCCGAGATAAATGCTGCTAAAGCACCCACACCAAACATAGGCAAGTCAGCGACTGAGAGCAAGGCGCGCTCTTTATACAACGAATAAATCGTTGCACCAAACAACGTCGGTATCGCCAAGAAAAATGAAAATTCAGTCGCTGCTTGGCGCGATAAACCAAATACCATCCCACCAATAATGCTGGCTCCGGAACGACTGGTGCCGGGTATCAATGCAAAGCATTGTGCGCAGCCCACCTTGAATGCATCAAGCATCGTCATCTCATCCACTGAATGAATGCGCAGACTGTCTTCATTAAAACGATTACGTCTTTCCACAATCAGAATAACGAACGCGCCGATAATAAACGCCAATGCCACCGGCACTGGTGCGAATAAATGCGCTTTAATGAATTTGCCAAACATCAAACCCAATATTACTGCTGGCAAAAACGCGACTAAAAGATTCGCCACGAAGCGACGCGCTGCGACATCGGATGAAAAATTGCGAATCACATCAATAATGCGACGACGGTATTCCCAACAAACAGCGAGCATAGCGCCCGCCTGTATCACAATCTCAAAGACCTTTACTTTTTCGCCGGTAAAATTTAGTAGGCTGCCTGCGAGTATGAGATGGCCAGTTGATGAGATGGGTAAAAATTCCGTCAGACCTTCGACGATACCCATGATGATAACTTTAATGAGGAGTACTGTATCCATGCTGTGAAAGCCTAAAATTCAAAACTCGTCGAGCTTGACACGTTCATCATGAAAAAATAGTGATGCCGATTCATTACTCATAACGTAATGCTTGTATCGGCAATAAACTCGCCGCTTTACGCGCTGGATAAAAACCAAAAAATATCCCAACCACTGCCGAAAAACTCACCGCAAGAATAATTGATGCTGTGGATAATTGAGTTTGCCAACCAGCGATTTCGGCAATCATCCACGAACCTCCAACGCCCAAAGCAATGCCAATCAAGCCACCTAACACCGATAACGTCACTGCTTCAACTAAAAACTGCGTGAGTATGTCGCGACTTCTGGCGCCCACTGCAAGACGCAAACCGATCTCGCGCGTACGCTCAGTCACAGAGACCAACATAATATTCATAATGCCAATACCACCTACTATCAGCGATACAGAAGCCACAGCAGCTAACAGCATAGCCATTACGCGCGAGGATTCTTCTTGGGCTTGCAGCATCTCTGTCATGTTACGCAGCGTTATCGGATCGGGCTGACCTTCGGTAGTACGCATGCGCTGGCGCATTAGTGAGCGAATTTTATCTTCGGCTTCACTCATGCTTTCGCCATCAAACACCTTTAGCTGAATCATGCCTACTTGTCGTTGTTTGCCCGGCTCGACACCAATAATTCGGTTACGCGCCGTCGCCAAGGGAACCATGATCACATCATCTTGATCATTGCCGGTCATGTTCTGACCTTTGCGTGACAGTACGCCGACGATAGTCACCGGCACATTTTTTATGCGTATGGTTTGATCCATGGGATCGTTGTCACCAAATAATTCGCGCGCTACGGTCTGGCCTATCAATGCGACCTTGCCCGCACCTGCAAGTTCAGCAGGTTCAAACATACGGCCTTCTTCCAAGGTCCAGTTACGCACTACAAAATAATCCGGCGTGATGCCAAACACTTGTGTCGCCCAGTTGGCATTTCCATTCACGACTTGCGCACTGCCGCGATAGGTTGGTGCTGCCGCTTCGACTTCACTGACTTCACGCGCAATCGCGGTGGCATCATCTTCAGTTAAGTCAGGTGTCGCACCAGTACCAATACGCACACCATTCGCAGTACGAGCACCGGCCGTGATAATCATGAGATTTGATCCCAGGCTTTTGATTTGCTCTTGTATGCGTAGCTCAGCACCGGCACCGACCGCTAGCATGGTAATCACCGCAGCAACACCAATAATGATGCCCAACATCGTCAACACCGATCTCAGCATATTGACTCGCAGAGCATTCATCGCAACGCGTAAAGTAGCTAACAGATTCATGATGTCTCCACCGTTACTGCACTCAACTGGCTTTGTGCATCAGCCGGGGTGTTTTTTACATCTGAAATTATTTTCCCATCACGGAAGGTAACAATGCGCGAAGCAAACGCAGCGATATCCGGTTCATGCGTCACCATCACGATAGTCATGCGCTGGGCATTTAATTTTTGTAGCAAGGCCATGATCTCAATACTGGTACGTGAATCGAGTGCACCCGTTGGCTCATCCGCTAAAATCAGCGAGGGATTATTGGCCAACGCTCGGGCGATCGCAACACGCTGCTGTTGGCCACCCGATAATTGCGACGGTTGATGATCGGTTCTGGATCCCAATCCAACCTCATTCAATCGTGCCATCGCCAGAGCGCGACGTTTAGCTGAGGGTATGGATGAATACAATAAGGGCAGCTCAACGTTTTCTAGCGCGCTAGTCCGTGGCAGTAAATTGAACTGCTGAAAAACAAAACCAATGCGACGGTTGCGAATCGTAGCGAGTTGATCGGTCGTTAGATCAGAAACCTTTTCACCAGCCAAGCGATATTCGCCGGCACTCGGTGTATCCAGACAACCGAGTAAATTCATAAAGGTCGATTTACCAGAACCCGAAGCGCCCATGATGGCGACGAACTCACCTTCGGCGATTTCGAGCGAGACCGTATCCAAAGCCATCACCGTATTGGATCCCATGGTGTAGGACTTCGACATACCGCGCACGGCGATCAGGGAAGTCATGCCATTAACCTTGCATCATTAGAAAACACGTGGAGCATTCCCCATACCCGAGGATGACGATCGACCACGACCGCTATCACCACCTTTGACACCAGTTACTACCTCGACGCCCTCAGCGACACCTTCACCGGTGATTTCTGTCATCTTTCCGTCACTTGCACCCGTTTTAACAGTTATCTCTTTGAGCTCGTTATTTTCTACGCGATACAACTTAGCGACGCCCGGCTCGCGTTTTGAACGACCCGACCCGTTTGCAGAACCTTCTTTTTGACCGGATTTGGTTCGTTCAGTTTTTTTATCTGATTTTTCATCAGATTTTTGAGGTGGACGAAAACGCAAAGCTGAATTCGGTACCTTAAGAACATCGTCGAGCACCGAAGTCACCACACGCACATTAGCTGTCATGCCAGGCAACAGTTTTAAATCTGAATTTTGCGTAGAGATTGCTACTAAATACGTCACGACGTTGGATACCACTTGCGCTGATTTACGTACCTGTTTAACTTGGCCTTCGAAAGTACGACCAGGAAAAGCATCGACAGTAAATGTCGCTTTTTGTCCTAGCTGAATCTTGCCTACTTCCGATTCATCAATCGAGGTATCGACACGCAAATCAGTAAGATTTTCGGCAATGATAAATAATTCAGGTGCTTGTAAGCTGGCTGCGACGGTCTGACCTTTATCAACACTTCGCTTAATGACAATACCATCGACCGGTGAGCGAATCGCGGTGCGCTCTAGATCAACACGTGATTGAGCTAACACTGCATCACGCTGTTTAACCACAGCAGCAGCACTACCTGCATTGGCGCGAGCGACTTCAACCTGCGCTTGCGCCGACTTGACTTGCTCCACCAGAGAATTCATGGCGGCACGCGCCTTATCAACTTCGGCAATGGATATGAATTTTTTTTCTGCTAACTGTTCTTTACGCTCAAAGTCACGCCGCGCATCCGCCAGACTGACTTCGATTTGTGATTGGAACGCACGCTGAGCTGCAATATTGGCCTGCTGAGTTGCTACTTGAGCGCGCGCCGCATCTACATCAGCTTGCGCTTGTCTGACACGGTATTCAAAACTTTCGGGATCGATGCGGGCGATTAATTGATTTTTCTTGACCACGCTATTGAAATCAACCAGCACCTCTTTCAACTGCCCAGATACCTGTGAACCTACCTGGATGGAGACAACTGGCTGCAAAGTACCTGTTGCAGCGACACTTGCTATTAGCCGACCTTTTTCTATGGTCGCCGTTCGATACTGGGGCACATCTGATTTCTTCGACCAAAACAGATACCCTGCACCCGCCATTATCAGGGTCAGGAGCAATACCAACCAGATCCAGTACCGTTTTAACCAGTTCATGTCCGCCGCCATTTAATAAAATTACGGCGATTTTACTTGGAATGCTCTGGGCACATCCGAAAGCGGTGCTGGCGGCATAAAAAAGCCCGCAAACTCTAGGAGATTGCGGGCAGGAGCCTACAGAATCAGCTGACTAAATGCGTTTCATCATTAACTCTCTTCCGTTTTTTCTGAAGCTGCAGCATCTGCATTTCCATCTGGTTCAGTAAAGATTTCAGGTTCAGAACTGTGTTCAGTTTTTTCAGATTCAACATCCTTAGCTACTGAATTCAAACCGCCGCTAGCAACGGGAGGAGTGCGACTGTCTTGTGGCGGCTGGGTGCTAGCCGTTGAAGTTGAAATACCGGCTGATAAAGTGGACGCTATGTTAGCGGCAGCTAGCTTAGTAATAGCTTCTAAATTATTTTTCTCATTCCATAAAAGAAAATGCAGAAATGCCGGTTTATCTTCATTTGCATCCGCTCTAGATTGTTTCGTTTCTTGATGAAAGGGTAGATCATAAAAATAATTTACATAATCACGAGAATTAGCAATTGGATTTCTTAAGAATTTTACATAGTCACTCGCACTCAATTCTAAAATGTGTTTCTTAAATGCGGCATTAAAACTATCCGATATGTCGTGGATGTTTGCCAACTCTAAAAATTTATTTGTGAAGTCATTTCTTCTTGCAGCTGAAATTTCATTTTTCCGTACAAAATTCAAATCCCCTGCTGAACTTGGGGGCATGCGACTGTCTTGTATTGGCTGAATGCTAGCAGTTGATAAGGGAGCAGCAATAGCTTTCTTCTCTTCCTCCTCAAATAGATTAGCAGGTAATTCCAATCTCACATTTGACCGAGGCGATGCCACTTCAGACCCCGCATCAGAAGCAGGCGTAGATGAGGCCGCCATACTATCCTTGAGGCCTTTTATACTAGCGTTAGGGGTATTCTTTAGAGCATCAACTAACTGATTTTTTTCTGCAGTGAGTCTAATGCGATCCGCGCTAGGTGATGTCGTGACGAAACTTGAATACCATTTTTCCACAAAAGCAAGACCAGAAGCAATTGGGGTAGCTTCAAATTTCACATACTCTGCTGCACTTAATTCTAAAATATACTTTTTAAATGAAATTAGAAAATCTTTCGATATAGCATTAGTATTTGTGTAGAAAGTAAACTCGCCTAGAAATTTTATTTTTCTCTGTTGTGAGATTTGTTTATCTAGACTAAGTAATTCAGACTCAGGCTTTACGTAGCTCTTAACTTTTTCTACTGTAAAAATAATTTTTTCAATATCTTGATGTCTAATAGTTGCAAGAGCCGCACGTATAGATTTTTCGGCAGCTTGCCTATCTTTATTCAAGACACCCACATAAAATTTATCCAGATATCTCGTACACAGTTGCACAGGGTCTTTTTCGAATTTTTGATACGCTTTAGCTGACATCTCTTCTACATGCATTTGAAATGCCCGAAAAAACTCAGGTGAAATTTTTGCTAAATTTGCCAATTGACCAAACTCATTGACAAATTTTTTCCGCTGAAATGCGCTTTGCTTTTGTTTAATTTCACGTACTTGCTCAGCTTCTTTACGGGGAGACAAAGCAGTAAATTCATCATTGAATGTATGACTGCTGTTTGATGGCGGCATTTTTGTGGATTGCAAGGTTTTTGATTTCATCAGCTGACGGCGTCCTGACATATTTTCTCTGGGAGTTGCGCTGATCAGTTCTTTATTTCCGCTTAATACCTTGATGTAACCGCGCATCTTGCTATCGAATGAATCACCTACTAAATCTTTTCGGCTCAACATAATGTCGGCAATAAATCTATCTGCTTTATGGGCGAAATACGAATTTAAATATGACATTAATTTTCCTACACTAATATTTTTCTCCGAACCAAAATTTTGTAATTTGATGCCCCAATCGCCCATTAGGCCTCGCGTTGATATAAATCCCACCAGCGCCTCTGACCGCAGGCGCTTAATTTCTTTCATGTCGGTGCTATGTATATTTTTTACCCACTGAACGATTGCGTCATCAATACCAAGTAGCAGCGATTTCCATGAAACAGGAAGTTGAGAACTGTTTAAAGTTTCACTTTCCCCACATACCCATTTTGTTAATGGTTGAACTACTGGATCCATGATGCTACTAACTTTTTCGGATTGGTGCATTTGTTCAGGGTACATACCTTTGGCGGCAGCTTCCATTGCTGAAGCTACCGGCAAATAACTTCGCTCTAAATTTTTGAGTAAATTATTGCATTCTGGTGTGGTAAATATTTTCTCGACCATAGGTTCAAGAAATTTTTCTATGATGTTGATCGAATCATAGGTCTGACCATCGCTAGCTGTGAAGCCCGAAACTTGTAATCCTGCTCGTAAAAATGGTTTGCCTTGAGTAAATAAGGACGTTGCTAATGTGAAGCCTGCTGTCTGCACTTCCACAAGCAAATACCCTAAGTCGGCTGGGTCGATCTTGCCATTGACTAGTGCGGAATCAAGAATACTCTTAGAACGTGTCGTTAATTTTGAAGCTGGAAAGCCTTTAGCATTACCCGATGCCGATGTAGCACTGCGAGCACTCATCGGAGCGTTGCTGGTTGAAACAGAGGGAGTCTGAGGGACAGATGGCAATGGTCGTGCAGGCGGAGTTGACGATGGAGCTTGGCCTTGCGTATTGGCATTCAATGTCGATGAACTGCTAAGAGAAGTCGCCTGAGTTGCCTCACCTGTGCGCGGTGACATTGTCCGGTGCGAGCCGAGTCCGCTGGAGGAATCTGGACTCACCGGCGCGCGGCTTTTGAGCAGGGCTGTTCCAGGTGCGACACCAGCAGAACCACTCAGTTTCAGCGATGGAATGATTACTTTGCGAATGCTGAAACCGGCTTTCCCTTTAGACGCCGTATCCGCTTGTTTATCTGAGGATTTATGTTGATCGCCCTGCGGTGATTTTTCCTGCTGTGGCCGACCGCCCTGATCGGATTCATCATCAAGATCATCACGTTTTGTCTGACTCTTGGAATTAAAAACTCGATCAAACGGCGTTTGTGGCCCTGGCTTATTACCCAGCGTGGGGGGATTGTCCCCTTCTTCGGTTTTTGGCTTGTCGTTAGGACTCTGATTGATCTGCTCTGTATTTGTCTGTTCTAGACTAGTGCTGGAATTACTTCGACTAATAGGGGGGCGACTCATGATTACCTCGTAATGGACGGATGGGTTATTGGTTTTAAATAACTAACTGACAAGAGTCCGTAACCCATAAATTTGGTCGGTTCCTTTATTCGCTTATCAAATTCTGGAGAAATTGATTTATTCAGCGTTTAATGACGCGCCAGCGCAACTATTCGATGCGGGATCCAGTAAATCAGAGGCTATGCATCGACCGAATGCTCGAAAAACCTCTCGTTTTTTTTATTCTGCGCTTTATTACTAATCCGTTAATCAAGAGGCTTTGCTTGACTAATCCCGGACCCGGAACCTATATTGCTGACCGACCGGTTAGTAATTTATTACCCCACCATGCCTCTCGCTGAAATCAAATCCAAACCCCGCTGGGAACGACGTAAAGACGCGCGGCCGCAAGAATTGCTGGCGGCAGCGCTGGACCTGTTCGTTGAGCGTGGTTATGCCGCGACCCGACTCGATGACGTGGCGGCGCGCGCGGGCGTATCAAAAGGTACGCTCTACCTTTATTTCGAAAACAAAGAAGAATTATTCAAAGAAGTAGTACGCGCCAATTTAGTATCCGCACTGGCTGAGGCGGAAGACTACGTAAGCAACTACGCAGGGAAAAGTCGCGATCTATTACGCGGATTTATTTTGCGTTGGTGGAAGCATGTGGGCGAAACCAAGCTCTCAGGCATTTCAAAATTAATGCTAGCGGAGTCAGGTAACTTTCCTGACGTGGCGCGCTTTTATCACGAAGAAGTCATTCAACGCAGTAACGCATTAATCATTGGCCTACTGGAACGCGGTATTGCGCGCGGCGAATTTAGGCCTATCGATACCGTTAACGCCAATCTGGTAATTGTGGCGCCGGTGGTGATGCTGATGATGTGGAAGCATTCCTTTAACTCCTGCCGCATAGAGCCGATTTCCGCACCGGAGTATCTAGATTGTTTTCTTGATTTGTTATTGAACGGCCTGCAATTAACACCTAGCTCTATTCCTGTCACTCAATCGCTTAATTAAATTATCTAATCGCATGCGACGTCGAATTATTCTTATAGTGATCTTGCTGATCATCATCGCGGGTGGCGTAACTTGGACGCTGAAGCAAAAGCCCGCCGTCAAACCTGCGCCTTTAACTGCTCCCATTGCGGTAGCAGCGCCTACCTTAGAGTTCTTGCCTTCAGAAATTTTTACAGCCAAGCCACTGGAACTTCAACAAACGCTATCGCTCACGGGCGCATTACGAGCCGTTGATATGTCTAGCGTAAAAGCACGCGTGGCAGCGGAAGTACGCGAGATTTCTGTACGTGAAGGTGATACCGTCCGTGCCGGTCAAATCGTAGCAAGAATGGATGCCACTGAATTTCAGGCGCGCGTTGATCAGGCACGCGGCACGCTCAATGCTGCGCGTGCTCAGCTAGACATAGCGACTAAAAATCGCGACAACAATCGCACCCTAGTTGAAAAAGGCTTCATCTCTAAAAATGCGTTTGATAATTCGGCCAGCCAGTACGCTACCGCCGAAGCCAACGTTGAGGCGGCCAAAGGTGCGCTCGATGTGGTGCAAAAATTAGTCAATGACACGGTAATTCGATCACCCATTTCTGGCGTAGTCGCAATGCGCTATGTGCAAGCAGGTGAAAAAGTTTCGGCCGACAATAAATTACTCGATATCGTTAATCTGCAAAAAATGGAATTGGAAGCCGCTGTTCCAACCAATGACATTACTAACGTCGCTATCGGCCAACGAGTCACGCTGCGTACCGAAGGTTTACCGCAAACGATAGAAGGCAAAGTGGTACGTATTAATCCGGCGACGCAATCAGGTTCGCGCTCGGTCTTGGTGTATGTACAGATCGCTAATCCACAAAATCAACTGCGCTCAGGCATGTTCGCTGAGGCACAGCTCATCTTGAAAACCAAAGCTAGCGTGCTTGCCCTGCCTCAGAATGCTATTCGCAAAGAGGGTAATAGAGCCTATGTGTATGTGATTGAAGCCGATGTCTTGGCCCGCAAAGCAATCACCGTTGGCATGAGCGGCCGCAGTGGCGACGACTACATGACCGAAGTGTTGTCTGGCATCGATTTTGGTACTCAAATCGTTCGTACCGATATGGGTACCCTGCAGCCCGGCACCCGCGTGCGCATTAACGCCCCTAGTCAATAAAAGGTTCTGATCCATGTGGTTCACTCGCATCAGTATTGGTAACCCCGTACTCGCCACCATGATGATGGTGGCGTTTGTGGTGCTCGGCCTGTTCTCCTATCAACGCTTGCGCGTCGATCAATTCCCCGATGTGACCTTTCCTATTGTGGTGGTGCAAACAGAGTATCCCGGTGCTGCGCCCGAAACCGTAGAGAGCGACATCACGCGCAAAGTCGAAGAAGCGGTGAATACCATTAACGGTATCAACAGCCTGACTTCGCGCTCCTACGAAGGTCAGTCCATCGTCATCATTGAATTTGCGCTGACAGTCGATCCAGCACAAGCTGCCCAAGATGTACGCGAAAAAGTGGCGTTGATTAAATCAGCGTTTCGCAAAGAAGTGAAAGAGCCTCGCGTAACGCGCTTTGATCCGGCAGACCGACCAATTTTCTCGGTCGCCGTGACGAATGATGCAGGAAAAAGCCGTTACACCATCCGTGAGCTGACCACGATCGCTGATCAACTGGTTAAAAAACGTCTGGAAAATGTGCGTGGCGTTGGATCTATTTCTCTGGTGGGTGGAGTTAAACGTGAAATTCAGATTTACGTTAAACCGGCTGAGATGCAAGCATTAAACATCAGCATGGATCAGGTGCTGAATGCAGTTCGCAATGAAAATCAAGAACTCCCTGCAGGTGCTGTACGTGCGCTGACGAACGAACAAATGGTACAGGTGCAGGGTCGCCTGAAACACCCAGAAGATTTCGAACGGATTGTTATCGTTAAACGCGGTGGGAATCCTGTCTTATTAGGACAAATTGCCCGCGTCGTCGATAGCCAACAAGAACAAGAGAGCTTGGCGATGTTTAATGGTCAGCGCACCTTAGCGCTCGATATCATTAAAGCGCAAGGACAAAACACGATTGAAGTGGCTGATGGCTTGAAAAAAGTAATAAAAGAGTTGCAACCCACCTTAGATGCTCTGCACCCGGGCGTGAAGGTTGAAGTCATCAAAGATGGATCGCGGCAGATACGCGTTGGCGTCGAAAATGTGCGTCGCACGTTAATCGAAGGTGCGTTACTCACCATTCTGATTGTATTTTTATTTTTGAATTCATGGCGCTCAACGGTCATCACAGGCTTAACGCTACCGGTCTCATTGATCGGCACGTTTTTATTCATGGATTTGTTTGGCTTCACCATCAATATGATTACCCTGATGGCGCTGTCATTGTGTGTGGGATTGCTGATTGATGATGCGATTGTGGTGCGCGAAAATATTGTGCGCCATGCAGGCATGAAGGTGAATGGACGTTTCAAGCAACCCCGCGAAGCCGCATTAGAGGGTACGCAAGAAATTGGCTTGGCTGTCCTTGCCACCACGTTTTCTATTGTGGCGGTGTTTATACCAGTGGGCTTCATGGGCGGCATCATCGGCCGCTTCTTCCATCAGTTTGGTATTACGGTTGCAGCGGCTGTGCTGATATCGATGTTTGTTTCATTTACGCTCGATCCCATGCTGTCATCTATCTGGCATGACCCCGAAGTTCACGGGCAACATGACCCACGTCGAGGATGGTATGCAAATACCATCGGTCGCGTACTCGCACAATTCGAAAAATTAGTGCAGTGGTTTTCTCGTATGTATCAAGTGGCTTTGACCTGGTCGCTTAAGCATCGAGTCGCGACACTGATCTTAGCAATCGCTACTTTTTTGGGAGGCTTGGCGATACCTGCTTCGGGTCTCATTGGTAGTGAATTTGTACCGCAAGCAGACTATTCCGAAACCGGAGTGATCTTTTATACGCCGGTGGGTTCATCGCTGGAATTCACAGAAAGCAAAGCACGCCAAGTCGAAACAGCATTACGTGCTTTACCTGAAGTACGTGATCTTTACACCACGATCAATACCGGTACCTTGCAAGGCAAAAATTATGCGACGGTCTATGCACGACTAGTACCGCGCAGTGAGCGTCAACGCACCACCAAACAATTGAATCAGCCTTTGCGTGAACAGCTGATGAAAATTCCTGGCATTACTGTCACACACGTTGGCACACTCGACGGTGTGGGTGGCGATAATAAGCAATTACGTTTATCTATCCTCGGACCGGATCTCAAGCAATTAGCCAAAATTTCGGATGAAGTGAAATCTAAAATGGCCGCGATGCAAGGCGTGGTGGATCTCGATTCAAATTTAAAGCCTAACAAGCCCAGCATCTGGATAGAACCACACCGAGAAGCCGCGGCTGATTTAGGTATTGGTGTTGCTCAGATTGGTAATGCGCTGCGTCCATTACTTGCCGGTGATCCGGTGGTGGGTTGGCGTGCACCGGATGATGAAACCTATGATGTCACTGTACGGTTAGCTCCTTCTGAGCGCACTAACATCGCTGATCTTTCACGCCTCATGTTAGCCAGCACACAGATGAATAGCGATGGCACACCGATGATGGTGCCCTTGCGCCAAGTAGCCAGCATTACACCGGCATCGGGCGCTAATCAGATTAATCGTCGCGATCTCAATCGCGAAGTAGAACTCTCCGCCAATGTGGTGGGACGTTCAGCGGGTCAAGTCAGTGCTGAAGTAAAAAAAGTTTTAGAAGGAATGAACTGGCAACCGGGCTATCGATTTCAAGTCGGGGGTGCGACTAAAAATATGCAGGAATCATTTGGTTATGCTTTGTCGGCGCTGCTCTTGGCGATTATTTTCATTTACATGATTTTGGCTTCTCAGTTCGCCAGCTTCCTGCAACCGATCGCCATCATGTCGGCACTCCCACTGACCTTGATTGGTGTCTTCCTTTCACTCATGTTTTTCCGTTCGACCTTGAATTTATTTTCTATCATCGGCTTTGTGATGCTGATGGGCTTAGTGACCAAGAACGCAATCTTGCTGGTTGATTTTGCGAATCAAGCGCGCAAAGAAGGTATGGAACGTAATGCCGCGCTACTTGAAGCAGCTCACGTGCGTTTGCGCCCGATTTTAATGACCACCTTAGCGATGGTGTTTGGCATGGTGCCGCTCGCGCTAGGTTTAGCGGAAGGCTCTGAGCAGCGCGCACCGATGGGCCAGGCGGTCATTGGTGGAATCATCACCTCATCCATTTTGACCTTGGTGGTCGTTCCGGTGATTTACACCTGGCTCGATGATTTCGCTGTATGGGCGCGTGCGCGCTTCTTGCAAGTACGGGAAGATAGCTAAATGCTCAGTTTTTCTAAGCTTGATTTAATAGCAAAAAATAATCACTCCGTTTGATAAAATGTTGCACTTTCTCCGCTAACCCCATTGATGAAATCTAGCCTGACAGCCATGAACTTAGAACAAGCCCGCGTGAACATGATAGAGCAGCAAATCCGTACTTGGGATGTACTCAATCAACAGGTCTTACAGACACTGGTGGCGGTGCGTCGTGAAGCCTTCGTCCCCACGGCCTATCAATCACTAGCTTTTTTTGATACTGAAATTCCACTTCCAGGCGGCGAAAATATGCTGTCGCCAAAAATGGAAGCACGCTTATTACAAGAAGCGGCTATCAATGATGATGAATCCGTGCTCGAAATCGGCGCAGGATCGGGATATATGGCGGCTTTGCTTGCGCACCATGCGCGACACGTCACTACGATTGAAATTCTTCCTGAACTTAAACAACTGGCAGAAAAAAATTTAACGAACTATGGCGTCGCTAACGTTAACGTTGAACTCGGCGATGGCGCACACGGTTGGATGGGTGCAGGTCATCGCGCTGCGCCTTGGGATGTGATCGTCATTTCTGGCGCGCTGCCCGTGTTGCCGCAAGTATTTCTCGAGCAGCTGCGTGTTGGTGGACGCTTGATTGCCGTGATCGGTGAAGCGCCGGTCATGTCGGCTTGTCTGGTGACACGCACTCAAGAAGATGCTTGGGATAAACGCACTTTATTTGAAACCTGCATTACGCTTTTGCATAATGCTGAAACGCCTTCGGCGTTTCATTTTTGATTGCGGCTAGTCGCTATGAATCATTTGTCGGCTCCCGAACTGGCTCACTGGCTCGCAGATGCTGAACGCAAAGCACCCGTACTACTCGATGTGCGTGAACCGTGGGAATTCGAAACGTGTCACATTCCTGAATCGCAGTTGATGCCTATGAGCAGCATACCGGCCAGACAAGAAGAATTAGATCCGGAGCAAGCCATCGTTTGCATTTGTCATCATGGTGCTCGCAGCATGCAGGTTGCCGCATTTTTAGAACGCGCAGGATTTACAGACGTCACTAACTTGACAGGTGGAGTCCACGCTTGGGCGATGCAGGTTGATACCAGTATGCCCACGTATTAAAGCCAGACCAAAATTCACGGGAAAAGAAAAATGCAACGAACTCAATTAGCTTCATTGATCGCCGGTATATGTTTGGCTATTGACGCTCAAGCCATGACACTGCTCGACGCTTTCAACGCAGCACAGGCCTACGACAGCCAGCTCGCCAGTGCACGCGGTGCACGTGATGCTGCTTATGAAAAATCCACCCAAGGTTTTGCGGGATTGTTGCCCACCGTGTCGGCAACAGCGAATATCAATCGCATTAATACTCACCTCACCACGACCGGTATTGATCGCACCATTGACTACACCCAAGAGGTCTATCAGCTCCAGCTTAGGCAACCTATCTATAACCGCAATAATTTTGAACTCTACGAACAAAGCAAGCTGCAAGTAAATGCGGGCGAAATTCAATTCGAACAAGCCAGAAATGATCTGGCTCTGCGTGTCGCCCAAGCTTACTTTGATGTGCTGGCGGCACAAGATGTGATTTCTTTCCTAGCCGCGCAAAAAACGGCAATTACGGAACAGCTTGAATCTGCTAAACGGAATTTTGAAGTCGGCACGGCCACCATCACCGATACCCATGAAGCACAAGCTCGCTTTGATTTAGCACTGGCACAAGAAATCGCTGCGAACAATGATCTCGAAGTCAAACGCAATGCGCTCGCCGTAATTACTGGCCAAGTACCTCCAGAACTCCGTAGCCTGCGATCGGGTGTAAAACTTACCAGT